>SAMEA3663023__coassemble_9835_pt1 | contig 2163 bp, 2 predicted proteins | sample SAMEA3663023__metabat2_low_PE_030 | metagenome-assembled genome bin SAMEA3663023 (sample SAMEA3663023) | pig gut metagenome | biome: pig gut; feature: pig-associated habitat; material: faeces | place: France | collected 2012 | reverse complement strand
TAAACGATATCTGATTATCAACGAGTTACAAAATCACCCGTGGCCGCGTCCCGACTGGGGCGCTTAAAACTCGATTCCCGCACACAATCCTAAAAAGGGCAAATAATCGATTGAGGTTGAAACCATGAATCTTGCAGTAAATCCAAGCTTTTTCGTCAGATAAATGCGAGCACCAACACCACCAGAAGCATATACCAAATGCTGCTCCTGTTCATAATACTCTGAATAAGTATCTGAACAGAACAAATACCCAAATTGTGCAGACAGCATTGGAGAAACACGCTTTTTCATAAAATACATACGACAGTCTGCAGCCACAATTCCTTTCGGACCATACCCATTATATCCGGAGCCGATCACTCCGCCAAGATACACATAAGGGCTGAATTGATATCCGACTCCTGCCGTTACATTCACATCACCGGCATCAATATTTGAACCAGCACACACATCCGCATTGAATCTAAGCCCGCGAGTCATATAATCGGTCTGTTGTGAACCTGACCGACGACTGATTGTATTCCCATAGGCGCCCTTTCCTGATTGAGCTTGAGATTGGCCGGAAAAACTTATGAAAAACAGAAAAGACAGCAATACTATTTTAATAAATGTCTTCATGGCATTGAATCTTAAAGGTCAAAACGCATTCTCCAAACATTATAGGCGTTACGTTCATTCGCCCTGGTCGACAGAAAATAGATATACCTTCCGTCCGGAGACCACACAGCACTGCAATCATCGGCAGGATGATAAGTCAACTGTATAAATCCCGTCCCATCCATTTTCACCACGAACAAATCAAGGTTGTCTCTCTTGGTAATCGAAGACTTACCATTACCCTGACAGAGAATCCATTCCCCGTCGGGCGAAACACGAGGACTGGTGAATCCCCTGTTTTTATCCGTAAGGATAAGAGTTTCCACGCCTTTCTCATAATTTACCCTCCACAATTCGCTTGCTCCAAAAGTAGAGTTTCGGACACAGACAAATTCATCGGAACCTTCACCTACAGGACAAGGGTTATATCCTTTGCAGCATGAAGTCAATGCTCCCGTTTCAAGATTATAAGACCAGATATATGCCCCGGAACGATCGATTCTCGTAAAGAACACCTTCTTGCCATCATTTGAAAGAATCGGATTGCAATCATAATTGTTACTGGTAAGCTGCCTCATGATGCTGCCCACATGAGCATTTGTCGCGCTTATCTGAACACGTCGTCCATCTACCGCATCTCCGAAATACAGATTGCCATCCTTGCCCCAAGAAAAGTCTCCTACATTTCTGAAAGTTCGCTGCGTCGCCGATCCTTGAGGACCTGCCTTGCGGACAAGAATATTCCACTGTCCGTCAAGAATGCTCTGATAGGCAAGTTCAGAGCCATCTGGAGAAATATCCAGAAGCCGGTCGGTGCCCCATCCGTATCTCTCGGCGGTACAGATACCTTCGTTAAACTGACCTTGCGACGTTCTCTCGAAGGATAGATTTCCCGCAATGAGGGCAGAAGATTCGTCGGTGATTTTCATCAGGTTAAGTCCGCTTTCTTCAGGGGAAGAACTCGCCAGATAGGCTGCCGGACCACACGAGCTCAAGAGTGAAACACACAGCAAAAGGGCTCCGTGTTTCTTAATGCCATAAAACATATCATTCACTTTTGTCCGCTGCTCCCTGGCGGATGAATATAAAAAAAGACGTGGGAGTCTGTACCTTTGCTTATCCCTAGCTCAGGCCTTCGCTGCCCACCATAGAGGATAAGCAACGCAGTAGTCCACATCTAGCGGATATAAACAAACGATGACACACAATTGCGCATCTCTTTTATATTCACTGAATGTGAACGCCCCGTTGCCGTATCTTCTCTATGATTCAAGTTTGCGAAGTTTGAGCTAAGAAGACAACGTCAAGTAACGTCTTTATATGTATATCCATGTAAACCCATGGATACTACAAAATTATGTAAAATAATCCTATATTCAATATCTGGGTTTTCCTTTTTATCCAAAAATCAGCCAAATGTTCCGCCAGACTTCATGATTTTATCAACATTTGGCGAAACATTTGCTTAATGTTCCGCCAAATCTGCCGTACCCCGGCGGGACGCGGCCACGGCGCCGTGTCGCAAAGTACTGATATATAACATCTTACAAAGACAGAGCGTGGAAA
>SAMEA3663023__coassemble_7970_pt1 | contig 2507 bp, 4 predicted proteins | sample SAMEA3663023__metabat2_low_PE_030 | metagenome-assembled genome bin SAMEA3663023 (sample SAMEA3663023) | pig gut metagenome | biome: pig gut; feature: pig-associated habitat; material: faeces | place: France | collected 2012 | reverse complement strand
GGGAGGGGACCCACGCAGTGGGGAGGACCGGCGGAACCCTCCGTCCCCGCCCGGGCGTATAAAAGAAGCCCAGAACGGCCGTATGAAGGACAACCCGCCCTGGGGCATGAAGGATAACCCGTACGGCTGCGACAAACTAAATAGTTTCGTCAACCACCACCGAGGATGTATCAGAATCCTCATCCGAGAAATCATCTGAAAAATCGTCCGAGGAAATGTCGTCGTGAATCACCGTGATGCTGTCTTTCAACGCCTTGAGATCATCAATCTCCTTCATGATGGCCTTTTTGTCGAACCTGACGGCACATGAAGAAAGCGACGCCATGGCCAGGACTGCAAGAGCCGCTATAAAACTTATCTTTTTCATAATCAACACAATAAAAACTTGATAACGATTACTTAATTATCGAATATCTCCGGACCGATTCCGAGAAGCTGCATCTGACGGCGGATCTTCGGAAAGACGTTCTCCATGAACTCCTTACGCTTGATATCCAGCACCTTGTCACGGGCATCCGGGGCGATGAAATAACCCAGACCACGCTTGTTGTAGATGATACCGTCATTGGTCAGACGCTCGTAAGAACGCATTATCGTATTGGGATTGACACCCAGCTGGGCCCCGTACTCACGGACGGAAAGAATCCGCCCGTCGGGCTCCAACTTGCCGTCAAGAATCTGCTCGCAGATGCTGTCCAGAATCTGAAGATATATCGGTCTGTTACTGTCAAACTGCATAACTGATTAATGTTTAATGGTTTTCAAACGGAAATATACCGCAGTCGCCAGGGCGGCGAAGACAATGATATCCCACAATGTAGCCAAAATATTGAAAGCAGGAATCGCCCAATTCAGGAAGTCAGGATTCAAGATATATCTTTCGGCAAGATTCTGGGCAAACAGCGTCAAACTCTCGATATTGATCAGACCAAATGACAAGACGAGGCCGAAAACCATGCTGAGTGCCATCTGGAAGCCCACAATAATCAAGATAGGATACAATATCTTATGCTTCTTGAAGAAAATCGCGCCGAGAAGGAAGAACAATGCCGTCGAAACCGTAGACATGTACATTGAGAAGAGACTCACATGAACAGGGGCATCGCTGGTGAAAGCAAATGTCACCAAAGACTCGAGGCCACGAGCCGCGCATGAGAACAATGAACCGCCACAGGTGCCGTCCAGGAGGCAAATTATTCCGTCAATCGAAAGATAGACAAGCCCGAATGCCAGAGGAACCACTACCACGGTGTTCAAAATCATTGACAAGAACTTTTCGAAGACAGAAGCCGGCATCAAGACGAACGTACTGCCCGCGCGCTTCTCTGTAACATAGCCGTAAACACTTGATGGATAAGTCAGTATCATAACGAAAGTTACCATGCAGGCGATAAGGATCCTGGTAGTTTCGCCCGGCGTCCCCCACTCCCCTGCAAACAGCAAAGAATATACGACCGTAAGAGTATAAAGAATCAGCGGGGCAGCGGACATCAGCAACAATGTCGGTCCGTAAGTGGAAACCCAACGCTTGAAATCATATTTGAAATATCTGCCGAAACGGCTGATTGAAAATGTATTGTTCATGATGTTATTTTATAGCGAAAAGACCTTTGATTAATTCCTTGTTCTTATGCACGGTGTTGAACAATGCCTCGATGTTCACCTTGCTCTCCCTGCCGTCCGCATTCGGATAAACCTGGATGAAGCCACCTGGAAGCTGCTCACTGTAAAGCGATTCCGGATGAAGCTCCGTGCCGTAGTCGAAATATAGTTTCTCCGAAATCGTCTCGACGTCAGCATTCAGGAGCACCTCCTGACGGTCCAATATTATAATAGGGTCAATAATGTTTTCCAGGTCCCTCACCTGATGAGTCGAGATGACAATCGTGCTGTCCTCGGAAGTATATTTCATCAATGCGCTTCTGAACTGAGCCTTGGACGGAATATCCAGTCCGTTAGTCGGCTCGTCAAGATAGATGTAACGGCATCCAAGCGCCAGAGCCAGAGAAATATACGCTTTCTTCAACTGACCGGCGGACATTGCTATCAGCTTCTTCTGCGGATCATTCTCGAACAGTTCCATGATTTCCAGGAACCTGTCCTGATTGTAATTCGGCCAGAACTCCCCCGTCATCCGCGCATAATCTTCCGCATTGATCGGCAATGCCAGCATCTCGTCAGCAAGATAAAACTGCTTCGCAAGCAGCTCAGGATTACGGCTATACGGGTCAATGCCGTCTACACTAATGCTTCCTTCCAATGCTTTTTTAAGTCCGCAAAGCAATGTCAGAAGCGTGGTCTTGCCTACTCCGTTTTCGCCCAGAAGCCCGTAAATCTTGCCAGGCTCCAGGTCCATCGTTATGTTCTTCAGCACCGGAACTTTTCCATAGCTGAAACCTAGATTTTTAATTTGTATCATAGTGTATGAGTTTATTAATACACTGCAAAGATACAACAGTTTTTCTAATGTAAGCATCCGATTAAGGACAACTTGTATTTTTGATTCC
>SAMEA3663023__coassemble_6728_pt1 | contig 2832 bp, 2 predicted proteins | sample SAMEA3663023__metabat2_low_PE_030 | metagenome-assembled genome bin SAMEA3663023 (sample SAMEA3663023) | pig gut metagenome | biome: pig gut; feature: pig-associated habitat; material: faeces | place: France | collected 2012 | reverse complement strand
ACGTCATACCCCTCGCCCTCTTTCAGCTGCCCTGTGGACAATAGGCAATTGAGGAACTTCGGAATGTACAATGCCTATGGCGCCAGGAATCCGAATTGGGTGACTTTGGACAGCAGGGAAGTGAGGAATCCGGACACCGGAAAAACTACATACATCCCGGCATTGAGCAAGAAGACCTTCCTACTGTTCCTTCCGTCTTTCAGTTACACATATAAGTTCTAGAAATTATGAAAAAGTCAATATTGATAATAATTGTCGCAATGATGTCGGTCGCATGTGAAGAATACATTGACCTGCGTCGGGAAGGCCCGGAGAAGATGCTCGTGGTGAACGGCAATCTGGTGGCTGGCGACACTCTGCATACGGTTTTCCTTTCATGGGGCATGTATGACGAGGTGAAACCCGTCGAATCGGCGCATCTGGACTGCTATGTGAACGGCAAACTGGTGGCATCTACTGATAAGGTGACAGAGCCGGACCGGTTCTCGTACTATGCCAATGCCATTCGGTTCAAGGCTCCTTTCAATGCCGGTGATAAGGTCAGAATTACGGTCAATGCCGGCGACGTCCATGCCGAGGTGTCAGGTGTCGCTCCCAATGCGCCTGTTGTCAATGCTGTGGATACGTCGTCCTTTATGGCGAAGAATAAAGGAGGCGAATTGGCAGATTTCTATATGGCCAAGGTTCATCTGCAGGACGTTGCTGGAGAAAGAAATTTCTATCGTATGGTAATGTCTTATGATTCAGAGTACAGGGCTTCTGAAGTGCCGTCCGGCAGCCCCTATACGGAAGGACAGTTCTTGTGCAGGGCCTCCAAGGATATCGCCTTCGACAACAAGTATGAGAGCCTGCTGTACAGGAATCTGAAAATCGGTATGGAGGACAATTCCAGTGATGTGAATAATTATTATGCCAATGAGTATAACTTATTTACTGACAATACTTTTACTGATGAGGAATATACATTGAAACTGGCTGTGGAAAAGACACTTCTGCATAATTATTATCCGAATTCATGGTCGCGTGACGAATATGTGCCGGCCGAGTACGGGAAAATCTGTTTCCGTGTATTGTCAATGTCCCGAAGCACCTATACTTATATGAACGACTACGCATTCGACAATTCTGAGCAGGGTTCTTGGACCTTCATTGATGAAATTCCGTATCCGAGCAATGTCGGTGGCGGTACAGGTATGGTTTCGCTCATGACACCGGCCGATTTCTATGTTGATCTTAAAAAGAGGTAATAGTAATGAATAAGATAAATTTTGCCATTGCATTGGCATTGACCTTTATAACCGCGGTAGCGTGTGATAAGGATAGGGTCGCATATGATATGACGGAGGCTGGACGTGCAGCGATGGACAGGCTTGTCGGTGAGTATGAACTCATTGACGCGGAGTGGGACGGGGTGCCGGTGGACCTGGATGGCGACGGCGTGGCTTCTGCTTCGATTTTTGATGAATTGAAAGAGGTGCCGAATCTTACAGATGAAATCGGAATTGAGATAGATATGGCGGCGCCGTATCGGACTTCCGTGAGAATCAGTTTGCTGATAGAAGAAATCTACCTGAACACTTCAAGTGCGTTTTGGAATAAGAGTGTTTATACGCCGAAATTCTCCGTGGACTCGTCAGGGAATTATGATCTGGGCATTGACCCCTATTATGGAAAAATATCCGATGACGGTCGCCGCCAAGGCTATTTCTATAAGATGAATGTCAGGCTGGAAGGGGATGATATCCTGTATCTTTCGGGTTATTCGGTGTTGCGCGACGAACGCTCCGGACAGCCTGTGAGCGGGACTCTTACGTATAAGTTTAAATGTGTGTCTGGAAAAGGGAAATACGCTGGATGAAAAATAGTATAACCTGGCGGCAGAATCATAGCGGTCGAAGACGCCCTATGTCATACGAGACCGGTACGCAGCCACTCGGCATCCACAGCGGAAGTGCCTATACGAAGGCAATAGTTGCAATTGAGTAATTTGTTTGTCAGAAAGACTTTTTTTTTTAATGAATATGGGAAGAACGGCTCGCAATTTGCGGGCCGTTCTTCTTATGAACTTACTGGTATATACCAGGTTAGCGCTCTGGTATATGTTCAGTTTTTAACCACATGATTTATGAAGCATTTATCGATTCTTAACGCCATCATTCTGGCCGCAGCGGCCTTGATGGCATCATTCCAGAACTGCTATGCCTGTACAGGCATCACCCTCAAAGCCAAGGACGGAAGCACCGTAGTGGCGCGCACAATCGAGTGGGCCGCCTCCGACAATGACTGCCGTTGGGTTGTCGTACCTCGCGGACACATATGGAAATCCTTCATCCCGGGAGGAGGGACTGGCAGAAGTTTTACCAATGAATATGGTTACGTGGGCGTCTCGGTGGTCCAAGACGAGCTGATGATGGAGGGCATGAATGAGAAAGGCCTCTCCGCCGGCCTCTTCTATTTCCCTGACTACGGAAAGTACGAGGAGTATTCAGAAACGAATTATGAGACCAACATATCTGATTTTCAGCTGGTCTCCTACATTCTCGGGCGCTGCGCCACCGTCGATGAGGTTAAGGCCGAAATTGCAAGGGTACATATCCATGGATTCGATCCACGTTCCTCGACCGTACATTGGAGATTCGCCGAGCCGTCAGGCCGACAGATCGTGCTGGAGATTATCGACGGGAAGTGCGTTTTCTATGAAAACAAACTAGGCGTACTGACCAACTCTCCATCTTTCGACTGGCAGCTCACCAATCTCAACAACTATGTAAACCTCCTGCCTGGACGCACCGAACCACATACGCTTGGAAATATGTCCCTGTCATCTTTCGG
>SAMEA3663023__coassemble_4833_pt1 | contig 3609 bp, 7 predicted proteins | sample SAMEA3663023__metabat2_low_PE_030 | metagenome-assembled genome bin SAMEA3663023 (sample SAMEA3663023) | pig gut metagenome | biome: pig gut; feature: pig-associated habitat; material: faeces | place: France | collected 2012 | reverse complement strand
AGAATCTATAAGATCTTTGGATAACTTAAACACGGAACTTTGCAGGTGAGCCATTAAAAATAGTGATAATCAAGTGCCCAAAACTTACTTTCGTCAAAATCAAACAATGAGTTATGAAAGGAATATTTTGGCATTTTTTTGCAGCATTGGCATTGACTTAAATGTGGTGTCATGCGTAAAGGATAATGGCAACGATAGTCCGTCTCTGGAGGAACCTGGGACGGAGGAGCAGAAGCCGTAGGAGGAAAGTAAACCTGAAATCATTTTTAAACTCGGATGTGATTGGGCGGAGGGCGATGCCATAGGCATATATGCTTTTGATGCGGAATCCAAAGATTTAGTTTTTGGAAATAAAAAACTTACTTTTGATGGTCCCGGTTGGGCTGGAGACAAGTTGTGCTGGGAAAAGGACTCGTTGAAATTCTACGCGTATTATCCGTATGATGAGAACATTGCTGACCCGGCAGCCATTTCGTTCAATGTCAGCTGGTATGGCGCGAAAGCTTTCGCAGATTGTGTGGGTGGAGCGCTTCCGACTGAAGCCCAGTGGGAATTTGCCTGGAATCCGGCAGGTCCGGAAACCGGAACAGGCAAGGTCGTTCGTAGAGGGGACTTTACGTTGGACAATCTTAGTTGCCGTTGTGCTGCAAGAGCATATTGCTCACCGCGGGTGATAAATATGCTGATCGGATTCCGTGTGGCTTTCGACCAGGATATGAAATGGGAATGATATGAATAATTTAAATACATGACAATGAAGAAATTAATTTACTTCCTCGCTTTGGGGGCAGCACTTCTGCTCGGAGCCTCTTGTGACAAGGAATCTGACAATGTCCCGCTCTATGTGAATACATGGGTGACAGACTCAAAAAGCCTTTTGACTTTCGGTGGCAAATCCGTTGACTACGGCTTTTACCAGATCAATGCGGACAAGACCTTCAATTTAAGTTTTCTCGCCAATGAAAATGTCCTTGAAGTTCTCAAAACTCAGATTTTGCCACGCCTGGAACCGTCCGGAAAGGATGATGACGATTACATTGACGAAGCGACTGAAAGTTACAAGAAGGAATTGGCCGAAAGGATCAAATCTGTGAAAATCAATGATGCCGTCATCATAATAAAGGGTGTATATGTGGTGATTCCCGGTAAAGAAGATAACGTTGATTTGAATATCTTCATGACAAAAATTCTCAAAGGAATGGAAATTCCGATTCCGACGGGGACGGTCTTTCATCTTTTCAATATAGCCAAGGACTCGATGACGTTGGACAATGAGGCTGGTGATGTTGAAAATTTGCAGATGAAAAGTTTCTCTTCTTCAGGCTTGAAAATAGGTAAGACCGTTGATTTGTCAGAGATTCTCGGAGAATAAATAATGGAATTTGGGATATGAAAAAATTGATATACAGCATTTTTGCTATTGCGGTTGTCGCAATGACATGCTCCTGTGAAAAGGATGGTTCTGAAAATGACGGACCGAAACTTTATGTGAATACATGGATGTTGAATGTGTCTGAGTCGTCTTTCCTGCTCCTTCAGCTGAACGATGACGGTACTGCGGTCTTGGGTCAAGCATATTCGTCGGATGATTTGGAAAGTTTAAGAAACAGCATTGATACGGAAAAACTTACACCGGAACAGAAAACATTTCTGGATGGTATGAAGTCATGTATCCTACCGATACCCGTATAATGTCCATTGCCAGCTATGTAAAGGAAGTATCCGCAGACCGTATGCTTATATTTTCCGGTGATACCTCCGATGATGGCAAGCCGATGTTCGATGAAGTGCTGTCCGTTGAAAAATCTTCCGTCAAGCCTGGAACCCTTTATGACCAGAGCCTGATAATGGCGCTTCCGAAAAAAGACCACAATTGAAAAAATGTACTTAACTTCGCGGGCTGAAAAGTTAAGTATATGTGGTTGTCATTTGCATTTTTGTCGGCGGTCCTGCTGGGATTTTACGACTCTTGTAAGAAACAGGCACTGGGTGGCAATGCTGTCATTCCGGTGCTGTTTCTGAATACATTGTTCTGTTCGCTCATTTTTGTCCCGTTCATAGTTCTTTCATATTGTTCGCCTGTCTTGGACGACAGTATTTTCAAGGTTGCAGATTATGGTGGCTGGGCAGTCCAGAAATGGATATTGCTCAAAAGTGTCATTGTCCTAAGTTCTTGGACTCTAGGCTACTATGGCATGAAACATCTGCCGCTGACGATAGTTGGCCCGATCAATGCAACCCGACCGGTGCTGGTGCTGCTCGGTGCAATGCTGATTTTCGGGGAGAAACTCAATTGTCTCCAATGGACCGGTGTCCTGCTCGCTGTGGTGTCGTTCTTCATGCTCAGCCGCAGCGGTAAGAAAGAAGGCATTGATTTCGAACACAATGTCTGGATTTATGCCGTGGTAGGCGCGGCGATTCTGGGTGCGGTCAGCGGATTGTACGACAAGTTCCTCATGAATCCGAATGGATTGGCATTGGACAAGATGGCAGTCCAGAGCTGGTACAACATCTACCAATGCGGCATGATGGGCGTGATGATGATGCTCATCTGGTATCCCAACCGTCGGAAGACGACCCCGTTCCGCTGGAAGTGGTCCATCATATTCATTTCCATATTCTTGAGCGTCGCTGACTTCGTCTATCTCTACGCATTGTCAATGCCCGGCGCGATGATTTCCATCGTCTCCATGGTACGCCGCGGCAGCGTCATAGTCAGTTTCCTCTTTGCCGCCCTTGTCTTCAAGGAAAAGAACCTCCGCAGCAAAGCCGTCGACCTTGCATTGGTCCTCCTCGGAATGGTCTTCCTCTATCTCGGTTCGCGGTAGGGCGAGTAACAGTGTTGTACGTGTCAAGTCGAAGATACGACTTGATCTGATAAATATTGACTGCAAAAAAATTTTGTACATACCGGCAGCGGGAACAAACCTTACGGGCTGCCAGCGCGCGAGGCAGCAAGATGGGTTTTGTGACCGCACAGTCCATTTATGGCAGCTCATATAGTTACTGTTATGACAAAAATTGAAGAAGCATTGAAAATTGCACTTGAAGCGCACGCCGGGCAGGAAGACCTGGATGGTAATCCAGCGATTCTGCATCCGCTTGCAGTCGGACTTATGGGGAACTCTGATGCTGAGATCAAGGCTGGGTTCCTGCATGACGTTGTGGAGGATTCCTCGATGACGCTTGAGGATTTGAAGAACAAAGGTGTTGAAGATGAGGTGATTGCAGCATTGTCGCTTTTGTCTCATGACAAGGAAAAAGTGGGATATTTCGAGTACGTGGAAAATATCATCGCTTCCGGCAATGTCACCGCAATCCATGTCAAACTCAATGACCTTCACCACAATCTGCAGCGGGGCAAAGTGTCTTATGAAGCAGCCGTCGCATCAAACGATGCGGCAAAGATCAAAGAGCTTGAACGAATAAACGCCAAGCACGAGAAGGCATTGGAAATGATTCTCACTAGTCGGGACGCGGCCACGCTTTGTTTTGCAATACGTTGATTTTCAGTGTTTTATGAAATGGAGCGTGGAATTGTGGCCAAAAAACGGCTGCGATTCCACGCTTGGGGTTGAATGATATCTGATTATCAATGAGTTATAAATT
>SAMEA3663023__coassemble_4246_pt1 | contig 4014 bp, 2 predicted proteins | sample SAMEA3663023__metabat2_low_PE_030 | metagenome-assembled genome bin SAMEA3663023 (sample SAMEA3663023) | pig gut metagenome | biome: pig gut; feature: pig-associated habitat; material: faeces | place: France | collected 2012 | reverse complement strand
CAGCGTGTCAGAAGAAGATCTGGAGCTCCTTTATACGGGCCTTTACTGCTACTCGCAGTACAAGCCGGGTTTCGAGGGATATTTCCAGAATGATATGACGGGAGGTGACTTCTTCCGTGGAGGCGGTTCCGTATGGCCGGACGCACCGTCATGGATCAAGGACTTTTTCCTGCCTACCAACGGCTGGATCCAGGTTCCTTATACAGGATATTATGCCCTGCTTTATCAGATAAACAGCTTCATTGAGGTTGCTGAAAAGGCGGCACAAACCGACAAGGTCCGTCAGATGCTCGGAGTGGCATATTACTTCAGGGCATTGGATTACTATAACATTGTCACCAAATACAGGATCGCTCCTCTCATGAGGGTTACCAGCAATGATCCGCAGCCGAACTCTACCGAGGAGGCTCTTTGGGCTTTTGTCAATGAGGACCTTGAAAAAGCATTGGCGATGTGCCCTGAATATTCTACCAAATATTATGTGTCATTGCAGGCAGCCAAGGCACTTGCGGCGAGAGCATATATCGCCCAGGGCAAAAAGGCCGAGGCAGCGAAACTTGCTGATGAACTCATAGCTGATCCGCTGTTCGCTCTGGATGATTTTTCCAAGATTTTCCGTGGCGAGGCCAATTCAGAGGTAATATTCACATTTGCCAACTTGCCGGAAGAGAACGGTATCAAGTTCGCTGGCGAATTCTTGCAGCCTGCTACTATTTATGTGCCTGTACCTGAAGTGATTGCATTGTTTACTGATAACGACAAGAGAAAGTCGATCTCGATAACGGTGGACGGAAGCGAAACTGTATTGAACAAGTATATCAACAAATCATCCTCGGATCCTATCATAATCTCCCGTCTTGCAGAGATGTACCTTATCAGCGCAGAGGGCAAGGGGCTTGCCGGAGGCGGTCTCGCCAGACTCAATGAGCTCAGGCGTGCGCGCGGTCTTCAGGATCTTTCACCTGCGCCGAAGAACGAGGAGGAATTCATTGATGCGATACTCGCAGAAAGACGTCTGGAGTTCCTCGGAGAGGGATTCAGATGGTATGACCTTGTCCGTACGGGAAGATATATGAAGAAAACCGGTCTTCCTGAGAAATATACGGTTTTCCCTATTCCTCAGAAACAGCTGGATTTGAATACTGTCAATCTGCATCAGAATGAACTTTGGAAATAACGATATGAAAATATTAAATAGAATATGGCTGGCTGCCAGTGTGTTGATACTCAGTGCAGCTTGCGACAAGGCTCAGGGTACGGACTTCCTGTATGAGCCGACTACGGAAATCGGAAAGACTTTCGTGGATGAGTGCCAGGAGGTTGCCAGGGTGTTCAAGGATACCTCTTTCGTGGTGGCCGTAGGAGTGGAGGAGACTGACTTGCATCTCCAGACAATGGAAGGATATGTGCAGCAGATATGTATTCTCCGCATTGATACCAAGACTCCGGGTCTGAAAGTAAAGGTTGCAATGCCTTACAACAGCAATTCCATCTCGGACGGCTGGAGAAAACAGACATTGACAGATATGGCGGTCGCTATGGACAAGAGCCGCGCGAGAGTCGTTGGTATGATCAACGGAGATTTCTGGAATATCAATACTCCTATCAATCCGAGAGGCCCCGTGCATCGTGGAGGAACGATTATTTCGTCAGCATGGGATTATAACCCGAATGTCGAGCAGCAGGCCCTGAGCTTCGTAGGTGTCGGTTTCGACAACAAGATGGTGATTGCGGAGCGTGCGAAATACGAGGAGATGAAAACCAGTCTGAAGGAATGTACGGGCGCAGGTCTGATCCTTCTGTCAAACGGTCATTTCTCGGGAACTGAATGGGTTGCAAGAGACCCGCGTACCGCTATTGGATATACGGATGACGGCATCGTGTATTTCCTTACGGCTGACGGACGCAGGACGTTCGGTGCCGCAGGCCTTACCTATAAGGAGATGGCGTACATGTTCCAGTCTCTCGGATGTTCCGGAGCGGCCAATCTGGACGGTGGCGGTTCGGCGCAATTCCTTGTGCGTCATCCTATTGCACAGGTGTTCCAGATTCGCAACCATCCTTCTGACGGTGCTGAAAGACCGGTAGTGTCAGGCTGGACCGTAACAGTAGATGAACCATAATAATTGATGACAATGAAAAGAATAATATTGATACTTCAGATGGCTCTGTTGCTTGTTGGCGCAGCATCTTGTTCGGACTCGGAAACGGGGAACGGACTTGCTGCGGAGCCGGAGCTGATATCCATAATCCCTGTCTCCGGAGCATCCGGATGTACCGCAATCATTTCCGGAGTTAATTTCGCTGCGGAGCAGTCTGCAAACAAGGTGCTTTTGGATGGCCAGGAGGCGCAGGTAGTGTCTTCTTCGAAAAACAGAATCCAGATAGTGACTCCGGAACATGCTGACGGAAAGGTAGATGTAAAAGTTTCCGTGAACGGAAAAGAAGTTTCAGGTCTGGATTTCACTTATGTGACCCTTGCGGATCCTGAGATAAAGATTACTGCGTTGAGGCCGTCTTTCGGTTTCGTCGGGGACAATGTCACCATCATCGGAGAAAACTTCTCTGATGAATTGGCCGACATGTCAGTTACCTTCGACGGCGTGAAAGCGAATATTCTCACGACATCATCTTCAGCATTGTCAGTAACTGCACCGGAACACGCACGTGGACGCGTTACCGTGGAGGTAAAGAAAGGTGCCAAGACGGCTGTTGCGGAGTTTACATACGTGGAACTGATGGTAGAGAAGTCTACTCCTTCAGAGGGCGGCGCCGGAACTATCGTGACCATCTACGGTGAGGGCTTCAGCGAGGAGCTTGCGAACAATGTGGTTATGGTCGGCGACCAGGTCCTGACTGTTACGGAAGCTACCGCCACGACATTGAAAGTGGAGATGCCTGCACTCGGAACCGGTACTTATTCATTTACCGTGAAGGTGGGCGAGAGAGTCTGCACAGGCGGCTCATTTACCGTGGCTCCTCTGTGGTATGTGGAGACTGTCGCCGGTTCTGTCCAGGGTACAAAGGACGGAATCGGAAAAGAAGCTAAGTTGGAGATTGTTCAGCATCTCGCGATGGGACCTGACGGCAAAGTATGGTTTACATCGCGTGGCGCCAAAGATAAGAATGCCATCAGGACGCTGGATCCTAAGACTTGGGAGGTCAAGACGGTTATCGGTACGGACAATGCGCTCATTAATAATACTCATCTTTGGGGTTCTACATTCGATTCCAAAGGAAACTACTATGTGGCAGGCAAAGCAGCTGGCAAAGTATTCAAGATTGCCGCTGGAACCAATGAAATCAGCGTATTGCCGCTTCCGGCACATAAACTGACATCAAACCCGATGTGCGTGCTTACGGATGCTCAGGACAATCTTTATTTGCTGAACCGTGATGCCGGAACAGAGGCTAAACCAAGTTATATCTCGGTATATGACAAGAACCTTGTGCTGAAGCATGATTGGCCTGTCAAGTTGTTTGCTGAACACATGGCGTGGAACAAGGACAAGACTAAACTTTTCATTGGCACGACAGGTGGTCCGTTCGGAATCTTCGAATTCGATCCTGCTACGGGAGAAATGAAAAAAATCGCCGGTACGGATAACAAGCCTACCAGTGCGGCGAATACAACTGACGGCGAACCGGGCAATCCTCTTACTGCGACTATCGGCCAGGTAGAAGGTATCGCTGTCGATGCTGAAGGTAACCTGTGGTTCTCCGATGTGACTACTGCTACAGTCCGCGTATTGGTTCCTGGGGAGGGCGGAGACTATACCAAGGGAACCGTCAAGACTCGTGCAGGTATGAATTTCGTGCCGAAATATCCTGGAGTTGACGGACTTGGTACCAACGCGGGATTAAAATACCCTTGCGGATTGCTTCCGATGCCGGACGGCTCAATGCTGCTTGCAGACGGAACCGGCTTTACCATAAGAAGGATATACTCAAAATAAGCGTATATGAAATCCTCATGACCGCTAGCGCTCGCCAAAGAGAATGAAAAGTAATATC
>SAMEA3663023__coassemble_3605_pt1 | contig 4619 bp, 5 predicted proteins | sample SAMEA3663023__metabat2_low_PE_030 | metagenome-assembled genome bin SAMEA3663023 (sample SAMEA3663023) | pig gut metagenome | biome: pig gut; feature: pig-associated habitat; material: faeces | place: France | collected 2012 | reverse complement strand
ATTCAGCCTAATTTTTTGTACTGTCAAAAAGTTTTAGCGGACAGTAATAACTTTTTTTATGGATGACGTGCGCGATAAAACGTTTTTCACGCACGTCATGTCCGAAAACTGTGTTGTCGTGAGTAAATCTGCCGTTTTTACGCACGTCAAGAGGAATTTCCCACTACCCAATAATACTAACCAAATCTACTTAGTAACATTCAAAAAATAACCTGCGGTAAGAATAGACAAATGTTTATCACTGATAGTCCTCAGCGACAACATTATACGAGCCGAGTGACGCTTTTTCCTCTAAAAGCGGGAGGCTGCTGTTGCCTACGGTGACATCGACATAGATAGGGAAGTGGTCGGAGGCGTCGGTGATTGTTCCGCATGTGACGCTCTTGCAGACTTCTGTCTTGGTGACGTTTACATCCGGACCTCCTTTCCAGAGGAAGATGTAGTCAATGCAGATCAGGTTGTCCGGCTGGTCCGGATTGTACAGTGTGGCTTGGTCCGTCCTTGACAGTACCCTCCATTCGGATGAGAAATTCTTCAATTCTACTGAGAATGGTCTGGTGTTCATGTCCCCGCAGAAGAATATAGGCTTGCCTTTCTTTGCGTACTCGGCCTTGACTTTGTCAGTAATCAATTTGGTGTGGGTGACAAATGCATCTGTCTGAAGGTGAGAGCCTAATAGGATAAAGTCCTCAAATTCCATAAACAGGCATATCCTATTCTCATTATATTTGGTGTCTGATGGCTCAATTTTCTTGAGTTCAAGATATGCAGGATTTCCTATCGTTTTCAGTTTGTCGGGATTATAGGTAATCATATTGCCCATACCGAGTTTTGCACTTTGATAGTATTTTTCCCAACCTAAATTTTTTGCAATAGTCTCTGCATCATTAAAAATTAAACTGCTTCTGACCTCATTCATCACTACGACATCAGCCTGGAGTTCCTTAGTGACATCTGAGATTAGTTTCGTGCTGGAATTACCACCTTGCGTGCATTGACCGATATTGTACGACATGATCCTGAAACTCTTGTCAGCCTTATATTCGAGTGGCTTGAATCTGTGCATCTTGCCTGCCTCGAATGATTTCGACGAGAGAATCCTGTTCATCGACCCGGAAGATGATGTAAATTTAACATCCACACGGTCAGACATTTGTGAAGGCACGACTATGTAGAATGGCGTGGCCTTGGATTCGTTGAGCATCGGCGCATTCAGCGTCTTCAGAGTGTATGTCTTGCCGTTCTTGAAAGTGACTGCTATATTGTTCAGTTTGTCATTGCCTTTAATCTGGAAACACAAAACGCTGGACTCGCTGCCAAGCAATATCTTGGTGGCGCTGGTAGAAGCCTGATTATGATATGCGAGAGTTATCGCTGCCGGATCGAAGGTGCCTTCCTGATAAGTCTGTGAAGTAGTCGTGTTGCCGGCGTTGGATGCCGGATAAACGACATCAGTAATTCTGGTTTGTCCGGTAGCGCCGCTTTCGTATTCAAATATGCCTTTGGTAGACCCTTCTCCTGATTTGAGGCGGAAAACGGATTCTCCTGCATCTCCTTTCACATACACCTTGTCGCCGGCGGACCACAATAGATTGATTTGCTTGTCGTATTCTGTGCCGAGCGAAACCTTCGTGTCAGTATCTGCAATGCCAATTTCCAATTCTTCTATCGGCCCGTTGCAATTATCTTTTGTGCAGCCCGCTGCCAAAAATGCGGCAGCGAGCAACATATAACAAATACTTTTCATAAAGTCCTGCGGATTAGTAGATATCCAGTTCGGCTACTTTCATTTTACTAGCAGCACCGCCATCTTCTTTATCATTCCAACACTGATAAAAGTGTATGACAAGATATCTGGCGTCATATTCCTTTTTTAAGTTGATCTTCCAGTAATCTTTCATGCCTTTGCCATAATAAAATGTTATTCCCTTCGATATTTCAGCTTTGTGCACTTCTTGTGCATCTTCTTCGAAGCTGTTATTGTTACAGAATTTAGATTTAAAGGCTTCTGTTAATTCTCCTTCTTTAAGAAAAGAGGCAAATACTGAACATGGGGCATTATAACCATCTGAAACAGAAATATCACCCTTCCCAAGGTTATCTTCAACTGTATAGCTAGATGTTTTTTTTGTTTCAGGTCCTTTAATCTTCAGACCTTTTATATGCTCCGTTTTTCCTAAGTCTATAATCACCTTGTGTGGACCTGCCATGCTGCCTTTTGAATTTCTTCTGAATTCCCACCAGGAAAGACCATTACCGTCAATCATATATTGACCAAGTCCGAGAGGTGTCTGATTGGACATGCTTGTTTTTCTCTCAGAACCGATATATTTGATCGTCCATTTAGCTTTTTTGCTTAGTGTCCACTCCGGAAAACGATGAAGGGTGCCGGCTTGGAATGCTTTTAAATTTCTTGGCGTCTGTACCTGGATGGCGCCATTTTTCAGATAAACGTATGCGATTCCATTACAGTTTTTTAGCATGGGCTGAATTGATAAGTAGAAGTTTGTGGCCTGACCTTTAGAGAGTTTTATTCCGTTTGGACAGTTCAATGTGACGGTAGCTGTACGGCCATCCATATTCTGCCATTTCACTGCGGTTACGACATCATTATCATCGAACCCTTTAATAGGAATACAAATTATACTGCTTAGCGGCTTCAACACAATTTTTTCTGATGCATTATTTCTGTGGAAATGCATCACCGCTGCATTCTTGTCGAAATTGCCTTCCTCATAGCTCTGAGTCTGATCTTTCGGCACCAATGATGAGACATCCACAATAGGTATCTCACTTATGAGCGTACCTTTCGGCATAACCGCCGATGCCGGATATACCACATCCGTAATCACTTTCGGGAAGGCATCGCCGCTTACGTGCTCGAAGACTCCATTTGCAGTGCCGGCACCCTCTTTCAGGCGATAAACTGAGACATTCTGCTTCCCTTTTACGCCCATATTTTCGATAACCGCAATCTCATCACCATCGCTCCACACTATAGGGAACAATTTGTTCACTTTATCCTCTTCTCCGAGCTGAGTCTTCGTAGAAGCCAAGCCGATTTCCAGAAGCGCTTTCTCTCCGGTCGGTTCATTGTTCGGCTGAACATTCTCTTTAGCGCAAGAAGCCATGACAATCATGGCCATTGCCAATACTGACAGTCTTTTCATTACCATTCCTCCTCAATAATTTCCAACTCTTTGATATCACTCTGGAAATTGCTTCCAGCAACAACAGCGAATGCCTGATCTCCGGCTATTTCCACAATGGATATCTCCGGGCTTTTGTAATTCTTCGTTTGTATCATTTCTTTATTGAATATTGTTAATTAATTTATTATCAGCATCATGACGACCGTCATACTCACCAGCACCAGTCCGATAAGCGATTCGTAAGGAATCAGCCTGAGCCTTTCCTTGAGCTCCATCCCGATGGAACCGCCGGTGGCGTGGAAGAACGAGCCGTGCGGAAGGTGGTCCAGGACGGTAGCACCCGCATTGGTCATGGCTGCGGCCCAGACGGCATTGACCCCGGCCGCCAGAACGGTCTGCGCGAACGAAGCCGAGGCAATCGTGGCACCGGCGGTCGTGCTGGCAGAGGCTGCGCTCATGAGGATTGACGAAACAGGTGCGATCAACGCCGCGCCGCCGTCCCATCCGGAAATCAGGCTTATCAGCAAGTCCTTGACAGCAGACGCTTTGATGACGCCTGCAATCGTTCCCGTACCCACCAGAAGTACCGCGATAGATGACATTTTTTCGAGTCCGTAACTCATGCTCTCTCCAGAGCTTTTCCATTTGCGCGTCGCGATGACACCGGCCAGACCACCGACAGGCAATGCGATTGCAGGGTCGATGGCGATTCCGAACAACGGACGCAGAACCATCAGAAGGACAGCCACAAGCGGTCCCGTGATACTTGCCATAAATGATGGCAAATCGGTTCTGGCACTAGTCTCTTCCGCGTCCTTCATATCGGAAAAACCCTTGTCGGGAAGCATTGGCAATATGATGAAAATCAGCGCGACCAGACCCACCAATGCCGGCACGATTCCCGCCGCCATTACAGATGACAGTGGTGCATCGAAGTTCTCTGCCGCAATGATGGTGTTGGGGTTCGGCGAAACGATATTTCCGCATTTTCCGCCACCGATCATCGCTAAAAGCACTTTCCCCTTCGAAAGGCCCATCTCCTTGCCAATCATGATGGCGATTGGAGCGACTGTGATTACAGCCACGTCGATAAAAACTCCAACGCCGGTCAGTATAAATACGGACAATGCCAATGCAAGGAAAACATTGCGCCGTCCTGCTTTCTTGACGATGGTCAGCGCGATTTTGTCAGCCGAGCCGGTCTTGACCAATACTCCGGTAAGAACTCCTGCCGCCAAGATGCGTACGATGGCAGGGGATATGTCTTTCACGCCGGAAAACATCTCCTTGACTGTCAAGTCGAAGCCCCATCCGGAAAGCAAACCGCTGACAATTGCGCCTAGAATCAGTGCGTAGACAGGCAGACATTTCTTCAATATCAGGATGATTGCAAGCGTAAGTCCGATTGCAACTGCAAGTGCGCTATTCATTGAGCAGTAATCTTTTAACGGTTTTGTAAATATTTGA
>SAMEA3663023__coassemble_3014_pt1 | contig 5503 bp, 2 predicted proteins | sample SAMEA3663023__metabat2_low_PE_030 | metagenome-assembled genome bin SAMEA3663023 (sample SAMEA3663023) | pig gut metagenome | biome: pig gut; feature: pig-associated habitat; material: faeces | place: France | collected 2012 | reverse complement strand
GAGAGAACATTATAGCGCGGGATATACTCAAGGAACTTAAAGAACGTACCGGCTTTATGCTGGATGTCGGTCTGGATTACCTGTCGCTTGACAGGGCTACGGCTTCATTGTCAGGAGGTGAGAGCCAGCGCATCAGGCTTGCCACGCAGATCGGTTCCAAGCTGGTCAATGTCCTTTATATCCTGGACGAACCGAGTATCGGTCTCCATCAGCGCGACAACCGCAAGCTGATAAATTCCCTGAAAGAATTGCGCGACGAGGGAAACTCCGTCATGGTCGTGGAACATGATGCCGAGACCATGTATAACGCGGATTGGCTCGTGGATGTTGGACCCGGCGCGGGCCTGAACGGCGGACGTATCTGTCTCAATGCTCCTGTGCCGATGCTGCTCCAGGGCATCGCTCCCGATGCGGAAACATTGAAACACGTCGTGGTAGGGGAATCATTGACCCTGGATTACCTGCGAGGGGTGCGGAAGATAGATGTGCCGCCGACGCGCAGGCGTGGAACCGGGAATACGTTGGGGATTCGCGGGGCGAGCGGCAACAACCTGAAAGACATTGACATAGACTTTCCTTTGGGCGTGTTCATCGGCATAAGCGGCGTCAGCGGAAGCGGCAAGTCGTCGCTGATAAACGAGACGTTGATGCCGATTCTGAAGAACAAGTTCTACAACGCGAAGATGCATCCGCTGCCGTACCGCGAACTGGTCGGCGTGGAGAATATCGACAAACTCATCGAGATCGACCAGAGCGCCATCGGACGCACGCCGAGGAGCAATCCGGCCACGTTTACCGGCGTGTTCAACGATATCCGCAACTTGTTCGCCGAGACGCCGGACGCGAAGGTGCGCGGCTTCGGGCCCGGGAGGTTTTCGTTCAATGTTCCCGGCGGCCGTTGCGAGGCGTGCAAGGGTGCCGGCATCAAGGTCATCGAGATGAATTTCCTGCCTTCGGTCAATGTCGTCTGCGATGAGTGCCGCGGCCGGCGTTACAAGGAAGATACCCTCGCGGTGAAGTATAAAGGAAAGAGTATCAATGATGTACTGGAAATGCCTATCAGTGAGGCTTATGAATTTTTCCAGGGGATTCCGAAGATTTCACAGAAGCTGAAGGCGCTTGTGGATGTCGGTCTTGGGTATATCCATCTGGGCCAATCCGCGGTGACATTGTCTGGCGGCGAGAGCCAGCGAATGAAACTTGCGTCAGAATTGTACCGGAAGGACACAGGAAACACCCTTTATATACTTGATGAGCCTACTACAGGCCTGCATTTTGAAGATATAAAGGTGTTGCTCGGCGTGCTTCAGAAACTGGTCGAAAGCGGCAACACGGTCATTGTCATTGAACATAATCTGGATGTGCTGAAATGCGCGGATTATATTTTCGACATGGGGCCGGACGGCGGCCGTCGCGGCGGTTATATCGTGGCGCAGGGAACGCCTGAGGAATTGGCAATGAATCCGGATTCGGTCACGGGACCGTATCTGAAGGAAGTGCTTGATGGAAATTTAGTTAGCATGAAATAAAATGATTGAGACTGATAAATTCAATGTTTTTCTGGTCAATGACGGAAAGCGTTATGAGGTTCCGTTCCTGAAGAGGCTCGGAGATTTTTCCAATGAGGTCTGCAAGACTGTGACGGATGAGAAAACCGGGGTGGAATATCCTGTGCTCGCGGCACTTGTGGACCATAAGCTGAAGGAACTCGATTATAGGCTGTCGATGTCCCATGAAGTGGAATTTATCGGTTACAATCATCCTGACGGGCGCCGCACCTATCTGCGTTCTCTCTGCTTTGTCTTGCAGAACGCAGTCAGGGAACTGTTTCCGGACAAGGTGCTGATCATTGACCATTCTCTTCCGAGCGGTCTGTATTGCAATATCTGTGACGTGGAGCTGCGCGAGGACGGGCGACGTGTGCCTGTCCGGCTGAGTGATGCGGATCTGGCGGCCATCAAGAAGCGCATGCATGAGATCGTGGCTGCGGATATGCCTTTCGTGAAGAAAAAGATGGAGGCTTCGGCTGCCGAGGCGTTGTTCGAGAAAAACAACCAGCCTGACAAGGCGGAACTCCAGAAGTCTCTGGGTAAGTTTATATGCAGTGTTTATTTCCTTGACGGTCAGGTGGATACCTTCCATGGCCCGCTGCTTCCGTCGACAGGGTACCTGAAGGTTTTCGACTTGCTGCCTTTTGCTAATGGCTTCTGCCTGCAATTCCCGTCGGAGGGTGATTTCTCCAAGGTGATCCCGGTGAAGACGCAGTCGAAGATCGCTGCTACATTGGCTGCCTATTCTGACTGGTGTTCCATCGTGAGAGTCAATGGGATAGGAACATTGAACCGGGCCATTACCGAGGGCAATGCGGTGCGTCTGATCAACCTTTCGGAGGCCCTTCATGAGCGTAAATATGCGGCTATCGCGGATCAGATTTATTCGCGTCGCGACAAGGTGAAGGCGGTGTTCATCGCCGGTCCGTCTTCGAGCGGAAAGACGTCTTCGTCGCTGCGTCTTGCGTTGCAATGCCGTGTCCTCGGAATGGTGCCGAAGGTCATTGAACTGGACAATTATTTCGTCGACCGCGAGCATACGCCGAAGGACAGCGACGGCAATTATGATTTCGAGGCGCTGGAGGCGATGGACCTGAAGCTGCTTAACAGTCAGCTCAATGATTTGTTCGCAGGCAAGGAGGTGGAGTTGCCGAAGTTCGATTTCAAGGAGGGACGTTCGGTTCCTTCCGGGAAGCGTATTTCGTTGGGGGACAAGGAGATATTGATTATGGAGGGCATCCATGCGCTGGATCCGGCCATGGTCCCGGATGTGGACAATTCCCGTATTTTCAGGGTTTATGCATCGGCTCTCACGTCGCTCAACATCGATGAGAACAACAATATTTCGACTTCTGACAATCGTCTGTTGCGTCGCATGGTGCGTGACAATCGTGTCCGTGGCATAACGCCGGAGGAGACCATAATGCGTTGGCAGAGCGTCAGGCGTGGTGAGAACCGCAATATTTTCCCGTTCCAGGAGAATGCGGATGCGTCGTTCAATTCGGCTCTCCTGTATGAGCTTCCGATGTTGAAGTATTATGCCGAGCCGCTGCTTCGTCGTATCGCTCCGTCGTCTCCTGCCTACACTGAGGCCATCCGTCTCCTGAAGTTCCTGGATTATATCGTGGCGCTTTCGCCGGATGAGATTGCGGCGATTCCGCCGACGTCGATCATGAGGGAGTTTATCGGCGGACAGACGCTGTAGGGCCGGGCAAGGCCGCGTCCCGCCAGTGTGCCTGGTAGTTTGAGATGGCTGGTCTACAGGTTGAGGATTTCCAGCTCTTCAGGGGTGTAGAGTATGGAGTCGATGAAGTCCGGGGCGATGTGTGCCAGGATGATGAATGTCAGCAATGCTGTCACGGCAAGTATCACGAGGATTATCACGGTCCACTTTATCACCTGCCATGTCTTGCTGCCGGCCGGTTTCTGGCTGGTGGTCCGGACGGTCGTGGTGGTTGAGGTGGTCGTGGTGGCTGGCATGGTTGCGCCCGACTTGTTGTCAGTCATCGGTACTTCAGCCGGTTCGGGTTCTGCGTTTTCTGCTGGCCCGGCATTATCCACTGTTTCGGCATTGGCTGCCAAATCATTGACATTCACTGGATTGTCGCCAGCTGGCGTCGCATTGTCTTCAGTCTGTTCCGCAGGGGCATTGACATTGGCCTCGACCTCCTCGGTATTGGCCTCCGCGGGTGCTGCTTCCTCGGTGTCCGTCGTCTGGGTTTCCGTCTCGCTCGCATTGGTCCCGTCTTCCTCCATTTTGGCATCCGCGGCATTGACCTTGGCTTCCTCCTGATTGGCCTCCGCCTCATCCGCATTGGCCTCCGCCGATGCCGCTGTCGCCTCCTCCGGCCTGTTGACTTCCTCGGCCTTGGCTGTCTCCGCTGTTGCCGTCTCGGCTTCCTCAGGATTCAGGATCGACCGGAGCGCCGCCATTGTCGCCGACACCTCCGCCGGCGTTTCCTCGTGCGTCTTCAGCGAAATCGGCTCCAGTCCGAAGCCCTCCGGATAGATGTCCAGGTCCTCGTCGGCCACGAAAAAGAAATAATTCTCCTTCGTCGCACGCAACTTCCCGAGCCCCGGAAACACGATCGACTTCTTCGTCTCCAGCACGTGCCTCATCTCCTCCAGGAATTCCCGGATTATCCGCGATGCCGTAGGAGTGTCAATGTTGTTGCAACGTGCGTAAAAGTCAATGACCATGTTCTCATCGCCGCTTCCTTTCTGCCTGAATGACAGGCGTCTATATGGCGGATTGATAGTGTATCCCTTGTCGGAAAATACGGACGGGACAATCTCGGCGATGAATGAGCCGATTCCCGGCAATGCCACTTCGTCATTGTCCAGAATCAGTTCCTTGACTATTTTCGATAAGAGATCAATGTCCATATTTCGTAGAATTTGAATGAAAGCGTATTCGATTGATTTTAAGGAAATTCTATCTCCTGCGCCCCGTTGCCGTAAAAATTTCTTGACAAAGGTAGCAAAAAAATAGCAAAAAAATTTGCAGAGACCGGAAATTGTTGTACCTTTGCAATCCCGATACGAAATAACGGGTAAAAATTCCTGAATAGCTCAGTTGGTTAGAGCATCTGACTGTTAATCAGAGGGTCCCAGGTTCAAGTCCTGGTTCAGGAGCAAATAGCTTGGGAGCATAGCTCAGTTGGTTCAGAGCGTCTGCCTTACAAGCAGAGGGTCGGGGGTTCGACTCCCTCTGCTCCCACTCCAAGAACAGCACTTCGGAATTTCCGAGGTGCTTTTTTCATTTTTGCCCGGCACGAACATGCCCTAATGAAGTTCACCCAGTGGTAGAGGTGGTTCCCCTGACCCGCGAATTCTGGACTCTCGCAAAGGCATGTTTGACTTTTAAGACAGCCTTCCCAAAGTTCGGGTCAGGGGTGGGGAATCCCTTGTCGCCTAAACTCTGGCGTATCGAAATTCCGTGTCACGCCTGCTGTGGATTAGGGGGCAGGGGGTAGACCCAGGCCATGGTGAGAAACCAAGATTCTGTACCATCTAAAACGTTTTCGCGGAACAAATGGTTTCTGTAAATACCGTCGGTACCGTTTAAAACGTTTTCTACGCACATCACGTCCAAAAAATGTCATGTCGTGAGTAAACCTGGCCTTTTTACGCACGAGGGGTTAGCGTTTTCTGGGGTGGCCCAAGACCGTCAGGTGCGCATCTCATGACATTGAAACCCGGCGGCGGGACGCGGCCACGCTTCGTTTCTGGGAGCGTTGACTTTCAATGAGTTATAAAACGGAGCGTGGAAACGTGGCCCCAAAAAGCCTGCGTTTCCACGCTCTTGTTAAAATCCCATCTGATTATCAATTAGTTACAAAACGCCCCGTGGCCGCGTCCCGACAGCTTGCTCCGGAGGTAATCATGGTGATGTTTATGTCGCCCTTGGACGCGCCCGGGCGGGGGTGGGACCTCTGGAGGTTCGCTTCGCT
>SAMEA3663023__coassemble_2678_pt1 | contig 6208 bp, 5 predicted proteins | sample SAMEA3663023__metabat2_low_PE_030 | metagenome-assembled genome bin SAMEA3663023 (sample SAMEA3663023) | pig gut metagenome | biome: pig gut; feature: pig-associated habitat; material: faeces | place: France | collected 2012 | reverse complement strand
ATCTATAAGATCTTTGGATAACTTAAACACGGAACTTTGCAGGTGAGCCGATTTATTGCCATTATTGCCTGCGCTGTGGCAGCAGCATCGTGCTGCGGCAATGCAGAGCCGGATTATATCGAGAATCCGGTGGACTATGTAAGCACACTTGTCGGTTCAGAGTCCACATTCCAGCTTTCCACCGGAAATACCTACCCTGCAGTGGCCATGCCATGGGGCATGAACTTCTGGACGCCGCAGACCGGCAAGAACGGTGACGGCTGGACCTACCAATACACCGCCTCCTGACGGATACTGCGGTGACGAGGACAACGGACAGACATCCGCATGGTATGTGTTCTCTGCAATGGGCTTCTATCCGGTATGTCCTGCATCCGGAGAATTCGCAGTCGGAACGCCTCTGTTCAAGCATGTGAAGGTCAATATGCCTTCGGGCAAGTCGTTCACTGTCAATGCTCCGGAAAATTCCAATGATAATTTCTATATTAGGTCAATGAAAGTGAACGGACGCGAGCAGACCAGGACATGGCTCACATACAAGGAGCTGGCAGATGGCGCATCCGTCGACTTCGACATGTGCAGCACCACTGTAACTGACCGTGGTACAGCGGTTTCAGACCGTCCTTACTCCTTCTCGAAAGAGAGCAAGTAAACGTCGATGCTTGTAAACAATTAGCCCCGGCTGAAACTCAGTCGGGGCTAAATTATATCGTGAAGACCGATTATTCTTCTGCCGGTTTCATCAAGCTGTAAACGTTGGTAACGTCGTCATCGTTCTCGAGGAGATCGGTGAGTTTGTTCAATGTCTCACGCTGCTCAGGGGTCACGTCTTTAAGGTCGGTGTTAGGGATTCTCTCGAAGCCTCCGGAAATGAGCTCGTAGCCGTTGTCCTCGATGAATTTCTGGATTCCGCCGTAAGACTCGTAAGCGCCGTAGATTACGATGTTCTTCGTAATGTTCTCATCCTCATCCTCCTGCTCCTCGACGAATACCTCAGGGTCGTCATCATAGTCACAGAGAGCGAGCTGGAGCTCATCCACATCGATACCATCCTGGTCCTTGATTCTGAACACGCACTTGTGGTCAAACATGAAGCTGACGCTGCCGCTGGTTCCGAGCGTACCGCCGCACTTGGTGAAATAGCTGCGGACATTGGCAACTGTTCTGGTATTGTTGTCTGTAGCAGTCTCTACAAGGAATGCGACACCGAACGGACCGTATCCTTCGAAGGTAACCTCCTTGAAATCACCGAGTGTCTTGTCGGTAGCCTTCTTGATGGCTCTTTCGATATTCTCCTTAGGCATGTTCTCGTTTCTTGCCTCTGCGATGAGGGCGCGGAGACGAGGGTTGCCGATAACATCAGGACCGCCCTGCTTGACTGCGATTGTAATTTCCTTTCCGATTTTGGTGAACGTTTTGGCCATGTGGCCCCAACGTTTCATCTTTCTCTCTTTTCTGAACTCAAAAGCTCTTCCCATAATCTTATTTGTTTTCGATTCTGCTGATATACTTGTCGATATCGTAGCCTTCCATTGACTGAGGATACTGGTCCTTGATCTTCTTGTAGAAAGAAAGTGCCTTGGCGCTGTCACCGAGTTCCTCGCAAGCGATACCTGCCTTCAGAAGATAAGCAGCTGCGAACATGTTGTCCGATACGCCTGCAGCCTTCTCGAAGCATGAAACGGCCTCCTTGTACTTCTCAAGTCCTACATAAGCGTCGCCTTTGCATGCGATGGCCCTTGCCTTGAGAATCTCATCCTTTCCGTTGTATTTGTCAAGGTAAGAAAGAGCCTCCTCATATTTTCCGAGCTGGAGTTCGCATACACCTGCATAGAAATAAACAGCTGTGCCTGCGTATGAACCGTACTCGCTGATGATCTGGCTGAAACCGAGCACATTGCCGTCGCCGTTGAGTGCGAGCTCATAGTTCTCTGCGCGGAAATTGGCCTCTGCCGGGAACATCTGCTCTGCAGCCTCTTCCTTCTGCGGCTGTGCGTAGAACTTGTGATAGCAGAGAACAGCCACGCCGATCACGATGATGGCTCCGAGGCATCCCCAGATGATTTTCTTGTTCTCGTTGAAGAATTTTTCTACAGAAGATACCTTTTCTGCAACCTGCTCTTCCTGCAGTCTCTCCTGATTTTTAAGAGTTTCTTGTGCCATATTTTCTTATGTTTTTATTTTCGTTCAATGCTTGACAGCATAACAAGCCTACAAAATTATAAAAAATAAGACAATCCAGCAAAGAATTTTCACCCGACTTTCAACAGAACGGGATATTATTGACTGTCAGCAGTGTATAATCCGGCCTTTACGGCATATCTGATGAGCTCGACCGTACTGGAGATTTTCAGTTTCTTGAAGATGTTTCCTTTATGCGCGTCGACAGTACGTACGGAAACATTGAGCTTGCCCGCAATCTCCTTCGATGTGAGTCCGTCGCAGCAGAGCTTCACCACTTCCATCTCCCTGCCCGTCATCTTCGGAACATCATCCATAGTCTCGATATTGCTTACGATTTCCTTTATCCGGTCCGACTCCTCGCTATCCGAAATCGCCGGCACGAGAGAAAGCAGCTTGTTCTTCACTTCCTGGTTCTTGCTGAGAATCTTGGCCTGTCTGCGCTTGATGCGTAACATCCTGTAAGTCAGCACCAGCAGGATAATCAGAAGCGTCGAAAAAAGCGACAGGCAGATCAATATCGTAAGCCTTGTCTTCGACATTTCCTGCTCATGGATCAGCCGTTCCTCCTTCTCCTTGGTCTCATATCTCACGCGGAAATCCTCTACGGCCGAATCCGCCCTGTCGTCAGCGATCTTTTCCGAAAGCTGGGTGTATTCTTCCAATGTATGCAGTGCATCCTGTAGCTTTCCCAGATGCTTCTGGCAGAGCCACAATCCGCTCAATGCCTTCTTCTTCACATAGTCGCTTCCCGCCTTGGTGGCTTGTTCGCAAGCTGTCATGTAAGCTTTCTCGGCATGCTTGTACAATTCACTTTTATAATAGAGCTGTCCGAGCTGGTTCTGGCAGATGGCCATCGACGTGATATTGTTCTTCTCCTGCAGTATAGGAATCGCCTGCAGCAGACACTTTTCAGCGGCAATGTCTTCGCCCCGGGCGATCAGCACGGCTGCTTTCTGCGAAAGCCTGATTGCCTTCTTGCCCTCGCGATGGTCCTCACTGTCAAGCTTGTACGCCTCTTCCACGCAGACCAGGGCCCTGTCGCTGTGCCCTATCTCCAGCCAGATGTCCGAAGCCAGTCCCAGACGGATCGCCAGCCTCTCCCGGTCGCCGCGTTCGCGCTCCATCTCTATCGCCGGAAGAATATATCCCAATGCTGTTTCCGCCTGGCCGGTAGCCAGATACAATGTCGCCAGATTGTTCATCGTGGAGCTCATCCCTTGCTTGTCCTTGGCTTTCAGGTCTAGCTTGTAGACCCTTTCCATGTAGTTGATGGCCTGTCCGAAGAGCCCTTTCCGCTGATAAAGGATGCCGATGTTGTTTATGCAGTCCGCCAGCAGATTGTCATCATTGCTTTTCTCGCAGAGGGGGAGCGCCATCAGGGCCATGGACAATGCGTCATCGAACTGGTTCTTGATATAATAATAGCAGGACATCATGTCATAGATGCGCGCTTCGGACTCGATGGCCTGGTTTCTTCCGTAGGTGTATTTGCCCATAAGGAGACCTTCCTCCGTTCCTTTTTCCAGAAGTTCGTTTCCTATATGTATGCGGTCAATCTTCGAAGCGTTTTCCCACTTCGAAAACAAGGTCAAAATATCATTCGCGGTCAGATTTGCGGTTGATATGACTGTCAGTATTATTATAGCCAGTCCTTTTTTCATTATCAGTCGATTAGGGGGCCGTTTAATGCAAATATAACATTTTTCTCGTACCTACGTACCAAAATTAGGTAAAATTACCTATTGTTGTCGACGTACCCATGGTCTATATTTGCAAAAACGTTATAATGACATACGTAACCGGGACTAACCCTACAAATCAAATTTATCATGATACCTACAATTATTCACAAGTCAATGCGGCAGCTTACGGCATCTGTAGCTGTGCTTCTGTCGCTCGCATGCGTTTTTTCCTGCAAGAAGGAAAAAGGCGGAGGGGATGCCCTCGAAAAGATATATTTCGTGGATCCGGCATCAGCGACCATGGTCATTACCCAAGGCCGTTCCGAACAGATTCTCTATGCCACCGTTCCTGAAAAGGCAGCCGACACTGCAATTCTGGAATGGTTCTCTGACGACCCGTCCATAGCGGATGTCATCAATGGTCTCGTGACGGCCATTGCCCCGGGAAATACCGTAATTACGGCCAAATGCGGCAATGTCACAGCCACTGTCGACGTGCAGGTGGTGCCGATTCCGGTCACCAGTTTCAGCGTTCCTAAGACAATGAGCGCATACATGGACATGCCTGTGCAGATAAAATTGACATTGGAACCGGCAGAAGCCAATGCCGCGTCGCTGGAATGGAAATCGGACAACCCGGAAATCGCCGAAGTCGTCATTGAAGACGGGAAGGCCTTTGTCAATGCCAAGAAAGAGGGCGGAAGCAAGATCTCGGTGTCTCCTTATGGCCGTTCGGACGAGTCGAAGGAAATCGCAGTTACGGTCTATCCTGCAGCCTTCAAGCTCATGAGGAGAACAATATCAGGTGAAAGCGGTTATGTGGAGATTCTGAACGATGATTCTTTCGACATCACTGATATCGGGATGCCTTCATATGAGGGAATCCGCTACATTGAAATGATCAGAGTAGATGGAGGCAAGCTTCTGGAATCTTCGGTGGAGGTTTATAATGAAAATTCGGGAATCGTTTCCATAACCAAACGTCAACGCAGCGAAAGTAAGATTATTCTTGTTGTCGAGGAGAAGTCCGAGGTCGGGTCTGCCAAGGTATCCGTATCTCTGAAAGAGGATGACAATGTCTATACGAAAACCTTTACCATCACCAGACAGAAGCATGATTTTACATCCGATACGAAGATTTGCCGGATATATTCGGAAACTCCTGTAAACGATGTGGAAGAAATGGCCAGAGAAGCCATGCTGGCGGTTCAGATGTTTCCGGCGGTGAATGCCGTCTGGACCAGCAGCAATGAATCCGTAGCCAAGGTGGTGCCGGCAACAAGTGACGGAACAGGATTCTCTCCGATGGCGGAGATCCGGACATTTGGCGAGTATGGTTCTGCTGAAATCACAGCGACCGACGAAAGCGGAGAGCATACACGTAAATTCACGGTCAGGGTATCCAAGGCTTCATTCCCGGCGGGAACTAAGATCTGTATCCGGGTGGGTGGCAAGATTGAACCTGTAGGTGAAAGCACGACAATCCGTGCATCATATGACGGCAGAAACGATGAAGCGTTCGGCCTTATGGATGCTTCCGGAAATTACCTCTCCACATTCACTAATTTCAAGTGGACAATCGAATCTCCTTCGTGTGAATGCAGTCTTACCTCAGTCGGTGCCAGCGGTGTTGTCGTCGCTCCGATTTCTACTACTACTTTCAGCGGCAGCAAGACGGCAACCCTTGTCTGCACCGACGATGCCGGCAACAGGCTCACACATAAGATCTTCATTGATAGTCCTAATGCCTTCAGTGGAGTTCAGAATTTGAGGGTAACTGTGGACGGCAAGTCATATACCAGCAACGCCAAGGTGGATATCGGCAAGACCGCTACGATTGATATTGCGAAGCTTACAGTTGAAAGTTCCTATGACGGCCTGAAGTGGGAAAATGTCGGTGTCCTGGGTAGCGTATATGGTACGACGAAACTGAATAACAACAGCTCCGGTTCGTTGATGTCCATCGAATTCACTCCTAACCGCAAAATGGAAGCTATGCCGATTTCTGTGGAAGACGAAATCGGACAGGTCAAGAAGATATATATCAGTTCGGCAAAATTCCATTTCCCGGACGGCGCCAAACTCTATTATAGTTATGGTAATGTGGATCCCACTGGCGGATATTGGAGTGAAGTGATGGATGGTATGCCATTGAAAAACGATGCAGGCACCTATCTTAAAATCGCAACATCTGCAGGAGGAAAACCTATTGTTGACAAAGCATATTGGGATCAGATTTGGGCGTCGGCGATAGAAAAGAGCAAGAACCATAGTTATATCGGTGAATTCGATGACATTAGAATTAATGTGCTGAGGCCTTGGAATATCTTTGGTGTTTTCAC
>SAMEA3663023__coassemble_2600_pt1 | contig 6401 bp, 6 predicted proteins | sample SAMEA3663023__metabat2_low_PE_030 | metagenome-assembled genome bin SAMEA3663023 (sample SAMEA3663023) | pig gut metagenome | biome: pig gut; feature: pig-associated habitat; material: faeces | place: France | collected 2012 | reverse complement strand
CTGAGAGGCATTTTTTCAAATCGTACCCCATTTTGTACCCCATTTTTTAGGGAGATTTCGGACTCGAACTTAAGTAAATTTGTATGGAGTTGAGTGGAGGGAAAACGCAAATTTTTGCCACAATTAAGCAAAAATTCTAGACCACGATTATCCGCCAAAATTTGGATCGACGGTATTTTTTCCCTAAATTTGCAAACATTTTTCAAAAGAGAGTGAAACATTGTAATGTCATAGAGTTGTTCGCCGGAGTCGGTGGCTTCAGAATCGGTCTTGAAAGGGCCGACTCTGATTTCTATCGTATTGTTTGGGCTAACCAATGGGAACCGGCGACTAAGACTCAACATGCGGCAATGGTTTACGAAAAAAACTTTGGCAAAGGGAGTGTCAGCAATGTGGATATCAACTCGGTTCCTGTTGACCAGATTCCCAACCATGATTTATTAGTGGGAGGTTTTCCATGCCAGGATTATTCGGTAGCATCTACTCTCAGCCGTTCCAGAGGTATCGAAGGAAAGAAGGGTGTTCTATGGTGGTCCATCTACAACATACTTAAAGGAAAGGGGGACAAGAAACCTTCCATTCTTCTCCTTGAGAATGTCGATAGGTTGCTCCTCTCTCCCGCCTCTCAAAGAGGTAGAGACTTCGCAATCATTCTGGAATGCCTGAACGAACTTGGTTATCTAGTTGAGTGGCGTGTTATAAATGCTGCTGATTATGGGATGCCTCAGAAAAGACGCAGAACATACATCGTTGCATACCTGAGGGACGGAAGAATAGGAAAGAAGTTCAAGAATCCTGAGAATTGGATTTATAAAAACGGAATCTTTGCCAAAGCTTTCCCTGTAGTTCAGCCTCAGGTTATGAGCAGTATTGATGGCATTGCACTCTCATCTGCAGCTGATAATCGGCTTATTGATATTACCAATAACTTCAATGCAGACAAGTCTGACAGCCCATTCGAGAAGGCGGGAGTAATGGTTGGTGGAGTTGCCTATTCCGTAGATTATTCACCAGTATACGAAGGTCATCGAACTACTTTGGGAGAATGCATGGTAACAGGAGACCAAAAGCCTGACGATATAGAGTCTTTCTACATTCCAGACAGAGACCTTGAAAGGTGGCAATACTTCAAAGGCTCAAAGAGAGAGGAACGCACAAAGGCTAATGGCTTCAAGTATTTCTACACGGAAGGTGCAATGACCTTCCCTGACTCATTGGATGGGCCTTCCCGCACCATCATCACATCCGAAGGAGGCTCCGGCCCAGACCGCTGTCGTCACGTCATTGAAGATGAAACAGGGCGCTTGCGCAGACTGACACCGATAGAGTTGGAGCGCCTGAATATGTTCCCGGACAACCACACTAAACTGGATGGTGTGTCAAACGCCAAAAGAGCTTTCTTAATGGGAAATGCCTTAGTATGTGGGATTGTTACCAGAATAGGTGTAGAACTTGAAAATAGACTGAAATAATCGACTATTTCCATTTTGGAAACAGTCGATTTCTATTTCAAATCATCCCTCAATATACTTTTCACGTACGTATTGTTGAGCCAGAAACATTGAGTCGTCATCCACCTGCCATCCGGCAGCAGATTTCCATCCGAAGGATTTCCTTCTTCGTAGCCATCAAACTTGTAATATGCTTTTGGGGCCTTTGCACATTGCCATACTCTACGGCCGAATCCTGAAGAATAGTTGGTTGTTCCTCGGGAAGTGCGTACCCAGATACAAGGCTTGGTGGCTTTGCTTCGCGCAAGTCGGTTTCCAGGACATCATAAAATGTCTTGCCAATCAGCCTTTTGCATAGCGCAGGATGTCCTGTGCATCCTCCGGGTTATTCCTTTGGAAAATTCATTTAAGTAAACTGGGTAAAACTGTTGCTCACCACAAAGATAAGAAAACCTCGCCACCCGACAAGGGAAGCGAGGCGTAAAGCGGTGATATTCTGGTGTTACATAACGTTCATAACGTCATCATCACATGATACGGAAGCAATTTTTTCTTTGACGCGATCAAGAATGTTAAACACCTGCTCGCTCGTCATGTTTGAGAAATTGCTGCTTCCTCCTATCTTGTTAAGGTACTGAACAGCCCATCTGTATCTTTGGCGGGCATGCTCTGCGAAGAGTTCTTCATTGGCCATCATAAAGTCCAAAAAGCCGAACAATTCAGGCTTATTGCGAAAAATACGATAACGGCCAATGTATGTTACTCGAAGTCCATAATCCTTAAAAATATATTTGGTGTACTTGTACGGGTCTTCAAGATTTGCGTCATATGTGCAATATACATCCCACCAGAGTCCTGCCAGTGGGTGATAAATCAATCCTCCGAATCCTTTAAATACGTGGTTTGTGATGTATGCGGCATCATTGAAACCTGGTTTGAGCATCTCATTGTTCTTAGCCTGGACATAAGGGAACAAGTCAGCATGTGCCAGATAAGTCCAAAAGCTGTAATCCTGAGCCTGAAGAAGAGTGAGACCTTTATATGCCTCAAAGAGCGCTATTGCAGACTTGTAGTCATCCTTGGGGTCCATCTTGTCGAGCAACCCTACCGGCTGCTCTATTGTGGGAATCATAAGGACCTGATTCTTGTCAAAGTCAAATTCCGGTTTGGTGTATCTTTCGATACCCACACCACTCTTTGCTTCATCTTCAAGTTGCTGCGCATACCTCGCGCGAAATGTTTTTTGTAATGACATTATTGTTCCTCCCCTTTTTTCTATTAAACCCCTGTGTCATATTCTGTATCCGCTGCACTCATACTCTCGTCGAGAGAACCTATCGTCTTGAACATTCGCTTATATGGATTGCCCAGAAGTGCCTGCGCTAATTCCATAACTTCCCTCGGCGTTTTCGTCTTCATTGTCTCCTTATAGGGTTTCAGGCTTGGCTCCAGATTGATTCGATAGTCAAGCGTTTTGGCCCAAAGAAGGTCCTTGTGTATATCTTCGTTGTAGCTAAACAACGCATATACCAGAGCGTTAAATGCAATAGAAGAATGGAATACATTAGCCCACTTGCTAGTGCGTTTATTGTACTTTTCCCGATACTCCTTAAACATCGCTGGAGGCAGCTTTATTTCAATCTTTGGATGATCCAAGGTATATGTCGTATTCTCCGGATCATTTCCTTCAATGATAGTTATGAACGACCCGGCAGAGTGTAACTTATCGTATTGGATATCAGCATTGTAGTTAAATTTTCCAAATGATGCGAGAACGCTGCCAGCCGGAAGATTGAACGAAATACCATCATAGTCTTCATGCGCACAACTATTCATGTAACCCGTGATGTCCTTAATTACCGATACGCGACAATCGAAAGAGACCTTTTCGGCTACCCCATGCCGGGGCAATGCAATTGTAAACTCGGGAGTGTTGAATCCGAACCACCGCATAAAGAAAGTTCTCGAACATTCCACCTCGCAACCATATTCTGCGAAGCCATCTTCTATAAGGTCTGAGATGTCCTTGTTATCCATCTGGACTTTGACTGTCACATAGTAGTTCTCGGAATCTGCCGTAATTGGCTCAACTGTGATAGATGGCCTCGGCAGGATATCGTCACCGACACCTAGTACGGGATATGGATATGATTTGTTATTTCTCTTCATAGTACATCTTCTTGATTACAGTGTGAGCCATGTTGTCTGCAAAAAGTATCTTGATAGTTGTAGTGCCTTTTGCAAGGCTAAATCCCTCAATTACATTTCCCCTTGCATTTCCCGTGTCAGAGTAAGTGATAGGAATCTTCTTTTCGTCCTCCTCCTCTAAACCAACGTTTAAAATAAGCTTGACCTTGTCTGCCGTTTTGTCTGCATGGATTTTTACTATATGATAGCACTTACCATCCTCCTCTTTGCAGAACACCCTAATCGGAACGTCCAACACAGCCCAGTGTTTACCCTCAGTTGAGTCAATTTTCACCGGTGAAGGTTCATCTCCATCCGGGATGTAAGGTTCATCTCCACCGCCTCCGCCGCCATGACCGGTTGATGCATAATCATCGCCATCTTCCGTTGGGTCAATTTTGCCATCGTCTTCGACTACGACGGACCCATAGTTATCTTTCTTTGTCGTGTCAGTCGTTACCTTGACTTCAGTAGCCTTTGTGTCGATAGAAGAACCATCGTCCTTTTTCTCTCCATTAGGCTGTCCAACAATATGCTCCACTTCATCCTCCTCGTCAATCAGAGAATCTGGTACATACAGGAAATCTGAAAGTCCGGCAATATCGAGAGTCTTTCCCTCCTTGGTTCCGAACATCTTCTTAATACAATCTGAAGTGAACTGATCTATCTCTCTGAGAGCACTTTCTCCCTCAGAGTATATTTTATTGTTGGCGTCCCTGAAATTGGATGCCTTCCATTCCGTATGAGATGAGTTCTCAAGGCGCTTTAAAAGTTTATCTCCCTTGTCATTTTCGCAAAGGAAAAGACCATAGAATCCATTGTCATCATCCTTTGGCAGGCCATACACCAGCATGAGAGGCTTACGCATGTGTACAATTTTGTCAAACTTGGTCTTGCATTTCTTGACATACATTGTTACTTCGCCAACTGTAGGAAGCACCTCGGTAAAGCTGACATAGCCCTTCTCGCCACTACCTTGCTTCGTGTATGCCTCATAATATGGCCGAGGATTCATGGCTCTCAACTGCTTTGAGTCATCTTTTGAATCAGGAAAATACCTATCCATCAGTTGAGGGAGCCTAGACTGGTTGATTGTGATATCAATTGCAGGCTGAGGCTTGATGTTGATTGAAATCCTACCTTTATGAATTGCAAGCCAATAACTTCTAAGAGCCTCACGAATCATTTCCTCGCACATCTCACTGATATTCGTCGGGTGGAATCCCATGATATAAAAGTCGGTACCAGGCTCAGTTCTTCTAAATGCCTCTGGAATTGGGCAAAGAGACGTATCGTCCGAATTGTGGTCAAACAGGACTGGTTGACCTCCATTGTTATCATAGTATCCAGCTGCGCATAAAAGGGTATCATCCTTGACATGAGAACCAATTATTGATGCTCCTTCAAAATAGCACCTTCCATCTTCTGTCATCGTAGAGACCAGCAATGTTCGGACTGGCGAAAGCAAGTAATATGCAGCTTTTCCGTAACCATGAGAACCTGCAGCACCGGAGCTATCTCCTTTTACACTAATTTGAGATGAACGCACGAACGCCTGGAATGGATTACTCAAATCATTGCGGACATACCCCATACCTGTAGTCATCCTATCGGAAATCTTCAGATAGGGTATTTCCGTTTGATAGCTGCTATCAAAGTTCTCGAGCATTCCATTATAGAACAGTCGATAGTCCTCATTATGGGGATAAGAATCATAACAGCTCTTGATATGGTCTCTGAGCTTATAAAATTCTGGATAGTCCACAGCCTTGAGGGCGCCGAATGCGAAAGTGATCTCAACGGTAGGGGCGGAAATCGAACCATCTCCATTGGTTACTTTTTTATGGGCGTCCATTGAGTTCTGGACGGATTCGCGCAAAAGCGAGGCGTATGGCCTCTGTTTGAAGTTCTGTCCAGTGGCATCAAACGGACCTTCTGATCTTCCGCTTTCTATACCAAAGTGCCAAGTGCAGTTGTTTTCTGTCGTGCTCATGGTTGTATTGAATGATTTAGAATTTAAAACCGCTCTTATTTCCTTTGTTCAGCTCTTTAATATATGCCTGCTTAGCATCTTTCACGGCTGAGGAAATTTCGGAAAACATTTTGTCTACATCTTTTTCAGTGTACTCATAGTTGTTCTTGTTCGAGCAATTCTGTAAAAGCTGTAGTGTATCGAGAATCCTTTGCACTCTGTTAGATGCAACATTCTCAAACCTCTGGCGTTTTGTAGTATTTCCCATGTATTATATTGTGATTATTTGCTATTATATACTGCAAAAGTATGCAGAATATTCTAATATACCAAACTTTATTTACTACATTTCTTATATATAGTAAATATAATCGCTATGTATAGTATTATAAATACTATAAAAAGACGAAAAGATGTCTGAAAAAATTTTCTTGCGCACTGAGAATAAAACACTTTTCATACCAAAACGCCAACAACGTCTCCTGAATGACAATGAAAAAAGAAGGGCAGTGCAGAGCTTGAAATAATCAAATTTGCTTATAATGCATAAAATTGCCAAATACGTCATTGAATTTTAACGATGTAAATGTAGCGAAAGTACAGTAAACTTTATCTATCTCGGGGGAGGCTGTCTGAAAAGTACCTCATCAGCCAATTCCACCCCTTCCAGATCATTGCAGGAGGCCGATTATGCTTTGTAATTCCGACTTTTCGGACAGCCTAGGGGCGGTATTTCACTATTTCCATTTTGGAAACAGTCGATTTCTATTTCAAATCATCCCTCAATATAC
>SAMEA3663023__coassemble_2467_pt1 | contig 6778 bp, 6 predicted proteins | sample SAMEA3663023__metabat2_low_PE_030 | metagenome-assembled genome bin SAMEA3663023 (sample SAMEA3663023) | pig gut metagenome | biome: pig gut; feature: pig-associated habitat; material: faeces | place: France | collected 2012 | reverse complement strand
GCCGCAGCACCGCAGAGGGCAGGCGTGAAGCTCACCTCGTGGCCGAACTTGCGGCACACTGCTTCCATCACGGCCACGCCTTGTTCGGAGATTTCAGGACCTATGCCGTCGCCGGCGAGAACAGCTATTTTCAGTTTCATGTTGTGAGAGAATAATTCGTTGAGAGGTTATTGTATCATGTTGAGCATTTTCAGAGTAGCCTTGATGGCAGCGTCCGTCTGGTCGGCATCCAGGCCTCGGGTGCGGATGGTTTTCCCTTCGTGTTCCCAGGTGATGACCGTCTGCACGAAAGCATCGGTGCGTCCGCCGGGCGGAATCGTTACATAGTAGCCCGTGAGCATGGGGAAGGGGCGGCCCAGGCGGTGCTTGTAGATGTCGCGCACACCGCGCATGAAAGCATCATACTGACCGTCGCCCGTGGCGTGCGCCTCGTAGCACGTGCCTTCGATTTCCATCTTCAGCTGCGCCGTCGGCTTCAGGCCATAGGCCGTGGTGACGAGGTAGCTGATGAGTTTCACCTTGTCCTCGGACCTCTTCAGCACTGCCTGAGAGCCGATTTGCACGAGTTTATATACATTGCCGAAACAAGGATTGGCCTTGCTGGTCGCTATTGCGTCGCCCACTCCATAGCAGTCTATTGCCGCACCCTGACGTTCCAGGTCGCTGATCAGGTATTCGTCCAGAGAGTTGGTCGCGAAGATTTTGCAGTTCTTCAATCCCTGACTGTCCAGAATCTTGCGGCATTCCACAGAGAGGTAGGCAAGGTCGCCGCTGTCCAGACGTATGCCGTATCCGTAAGGATAATCATTGTCAATACCGTTCTCCTTGAACGCACGGATGGCATTGAGCACGCCGCACCGGAGGGTGTCGTAGGTGTCGATGAGGAGAATCAGGTTCTCGCCCTTGTGGGTGTTGATGTAGTCGCAGAAAGCCTTGTGCTCGCCTTCGACCGTGCTTCCGTATGAGGTTACGAAGCTGTGAGCCATGGTCCCCGTGGACGGTACGCCGTTTATGACGCCGGTGAGGATGTTGGAGGTGCTGGCGCAGCCTGCGATTATCGCCGCCTTGGCTCCATATACGGCAGCCCAAGGTCCGTGCGCCCTTCTTGACCCGAATTCACTGACCGGATGGGAGGTGGCGCGGCATACTCTGGATGCCTTGGTGGCCACTGCCATCTGGTGGTTCATGATGCAGAGCATCGGTGTTTCCAGAACCTGTGCCTGGATGAGCGGTGCTTCCACGATGACTATCGGTTCGTTCGGAAAGGCGATTTCGCCTTCTCTCATCGCGTAGACATTGCCGGTGAACTTCATTCCGGCAAGGTAATGCCTGAACTCCGCGTACTCATCTCCCGGAAGGAATTTCTCATAGAATTCCTCAGGCATGGAACCGAGGTTTTCTATCATTTCCACCACTTCATCAGTTCCGCTGACTACAGCCCAGTTGTTGTTTTCCGGCGCTTTCCTGTAAAACAGGTTGAACACCGCCATCTGCTCTCCTTTTCCACAGTCCATGAATGACTTTCCCATCGTATACTGGTACTTGTCGGAGCAATATGCAAATTCCTTTACGTCCATTTCAATTTTTATTTCGCACGCCTGCGCGCGCAATCCATATATGCTGAAATACAAATATATGTAATTTATGCAGGAAAAGTGCTAAATTAGCGATATAATTGACCCGCAGACAATCATGATGAACGAAATATTGGAGCAATTGTTCGAGACTTTTACCGGACAGCCCGCTTCTGAAACAAAGGAACTGAAATCTTCCGGCAGCAACCGCCGCTATTATCGCATTTCCGGACCGGACGGAAAGACATTGGTCGGCGTCGCCGGGCTGGATGTGAACGAGAACAATGCTTTTGTCAGTCTTGCGCGACATTTCCGCAGCAAGGGGATCAATGTTCCGGAGGTGCTGGCGGTCAGTGCTGACGGCATGTGCTATCTCCAGGAAGATTTGGGTGATGTAACCCTTTATGATGCAATCTCTTCCGGACGCGAAAGCGGAGAATATGCGGCGGCGGAGACGGAGCTCCTGAAGAAGACCGTGAGGATGCTCCCGGAAATACAGTTCCGCGGGGCGGAAGGTCTTGATTTCAATGTCTGTTTTCCGGAGCCCGCTTTCGATGAGCGTATGGTGATGTTCGACTTGAATTATTTCAAATACTGCTTCCTGAAGGCGACCGGCATCGAGTTCAATGAAATCCGCCTGCAGGACGATTTCGACAGATTGAAGGAGGACCTCCTGGGAGAGGATACCGTGACTTTCCTATATCGAGATTTCCAGGCCAGGAATGTAATGGTGAAGGACGGCGAGCCATATTTCATTGATTTCCAGGGAGGCCGCCGCGGTCCTGTCTATTATGACGTGGCGTCTTTCGTCTGGCAGGCGAGGGCCCGCTATCCGGAAAACCTGAAGGATGAACTGGTCCGGACTTATCTGGAAGCATTGAAGCCATATATGCCCGACATTGACGAGAATCATTTTCACGACCGTCTCCGCTTGTTCGTGCTGTTCCGCACATTACAGGTGCTTGGCGCATACGGCTTCCGGGGATATTTCGAGAAGAAGCCGCATTTCATTGCGAGTGTCCCGTATGCGATGGACAATATCAGGAAACTGATGCAGAAGCCTTTCGGAAGATATCCGTACCTGTCTTCGCTCCTGTCGGAACTTGCCGGCATGCAGAAATTCTACGTGAACGCCGAGGACAGGCGTCTGCATGTGAAGATATTCAGCTTTTCATACAAGAAGGGCATCCCGGCAGATGATTCCGGCAATGGCGGCGGATATGTATTTGATTGCCGCTCAGTGAACAACCCCGGGAAATTCGAGTATTACCGACAGTTCACCGGACGCGATGCCGAGGTAATCAAGTTTCTGGAGGATGACGGGGAAATCCTGAAGTTCCTGGACAATGTGTATGGACTCGTGGATGCTCATGTCAAGCGTTTCATTGAAAGGAAGTTCACAAGCCTCCAGGTTTGTTTCGGCTGCACTGGCGGCCAGCATCGTTCAGTATACAGCGCCGAGCACCTTGCCGAGCATCTTGCCAAGAAATTCGATATCAGGGTGACGTTGACCCACAGGGAACTCGGCATTGAAAGAGAATTATAGGAATCATGAAGGCACTTGTTTTCGCAGCAGGGCTCGGAACGCGGCTCAAACCCTTGACTGACAATCTCCCCAAGGCATTGGCCCCAGTGGCGGGGCATACCTTGTTATATCATGTCATAACCCGTCTGCATGACGCCGGGGTGTCGGAATTCGTGGTGAATATCCATCATTTTGCAGACAAAATCATTTCGTATGTGCATGATACTCCGGAACTTGCGGCTTTGGATATAAAATTTTCCGATGAGCGGGACTTGCTTCGTGATACCGGCGGCGGCATCCGTTACGCCGAACCGCTTCTCGGCAACGGACCGTTCCTCGTCCACAATGTGGACATCATTTCCGACCTGGATTTGCGCTGGTTCATGCAGCAGGTGCGCCCCGATGCTGTCTCCACATTGCTGACAAGCTGGCGGCAGACGCAGCGGTACCTGCTTTCCGACGACTCGGGACGTCTCGTGGGATGGACCAATGTCGCGACCGGGGAAGTGAAGACGCCGTTCCGCGGCCTGGACCCTTCCCGATGCCATAAAACCGCGTTCGCCGGCATCCACGCCGTCTCGCCGAAAGTCTTCGCCACGTTCAATGACATTGACCGGAATCCTGCGGATTTTCCGCTCTATGACGCCTGCGGCAATGTCCTTGCGGGTTCACAAACCGTTCTGGGCCAATGCTTTCCTGTGATGGATTATTATTTGCGTGCAGCCGCGGCCTATCCTATATATATGGTGGAGCCGGCTCACCTCACATTGATAGATGCAGGTAAGCCGGCTACATTGGAACAGGCCGGGAAATTCCTTTCCCGGTAGTTTTACATTGTCTTTGTTTCGTCGCAGTTGCCTGTCGGAGAATCGAGAGGTATCAGATTCATTGTCCTGACGAAAATCCAGAGATAGACGAGTGCGGACAACGCTATCAGGCAGTATTGCCACATCGGGAATACGTCCAGCCAGGTGTCCATGTCCTTCAGCGAGTCGATATTGCCCATGACCAATGCCAATGTGTTGTTGGTGAAGTGCATGAGCATTGTCAATTTCAGGGAGCCCGTCCTATAGTAGACATAGCCGAAGAGGCATCCGAGCACGAAAGCAGGTATGGCCTGCCATGGATTCATGTGTATGAGCGCGAAGAACAATGCGGAGATGACGATGGCCCATACAGGCTTGATGCCGTGTTTTATTGTGCCGTCCGCCTTGCTCTTTCTCTTGTAGTTGAGCAGTCCGCGGAGCACCATTCCCCGGCACAGCCATTCCTCGAAGTACGGCGCGAAAACTGATACGCAGATGAAATTGATGAGGAAATGTCCCTGGGTCATGCCTTTCAACATGTTCTCAAGCCATTCGGGCATTGCCGGCATCAGGGAATTGACGATGTCCACGAGGAAGGAAAGTGCCACGGTCGCAACCATCACCATGGCTGCGCATCCGAGCATTCCGATATTGCCCCAATGTCCTGCCGCATCTATGGTCCGCCCTTCGTCGAACATGGCATTGCTGCGGCTTCTGCTGCTGGCGTAAATCATTGGCGGAATGAACATTACCGGGTATGATATGAGCGTCAGCAGGTCTGATGTGGCGCCCGGCATGAGTAACATGAACCCGGCGGCAATCACGTTTCCTATCAATGCTCCTCCAAGCAGAAGGAAGAGTATTGCCAGAATTTCCAACGGATTGGGAATGAAATAATTATAACTTGACAGCAAGTCGTAGTTGTTGCGTATTTTGTGAGATCTTTCCATGTCTTGAAATGAATCGTGCCGTCCGCCCTGCATGTGGGAGAACGGCACGGATATGATTTCTATGAAATACTACTTGTTGTAGAGCGGGGTAGGGTAGACGCCCTTGTCGGCAAGTTCCTGGAACTTGGCTACGACACCCGGCCTGTCTTCCTTGTAAGTTACGCCGAACCAATGCGATGGTGTGGAAAGTACCTCTGTGGCAGCCTCTCCGGACTTGATCATGCAGTCGATTGCGTAAGGTATGTAGAACTCCTTCTTAGGCTCATTGATGTTCTTTTCAAGGAATGCGTCGAAGATTTTCTCGCTCTTCTCGAAATAGTCAGGAGTGAAGCCCCACATGTTCATTGAACAAAGGTTGTCGGCAACCAGTTCCACATGTGTCTCTCCGGTGAGGGAGTTGTCGCCATATACCTTGCCGTCAGCCTCTTTCGCGATGTTGAGGTGCTCTACGATATCTGTAAGATGCTGGTCCTTGTCGTAAGCGCAGATTCCTCTGGATACGCTGCCTGACTCTGAAAGTGTGTGGTCAAGCTCGAATCCGACGATGCTGTATACGCCTGTGCTGTGCTCATGGGCGCGGAGCCAGTCGCCGAGGATGCGGAATGAATCCTTTCCGTAGTAGTCGTCACCGTTGATCACTGCAAACGGCTCACGGATGACGTCTTTCGCCATGAGGACTGCATGTGCCGTGCCCCAAGGTTTCTGTCTTTCCGGGTTCAATGTATATTTGGCCGGGATCTTGTTGAGCTCCTGTGTCACGAACTGGAACTGGAGCGGCTCTCCGTCAAGGCATTTTACGTGGCTGTACTTCTGTTTTACAGTCTCTTCGAACTGCTCTTTGAAATACTCTCTCACGATGTATACGACTTTTCCGAATCCCGCCTGGACAGCATCGTAGATGGAATAATCGATGATTGTTTCACCATTTGGACCGAGGCCGTCCATCTGTTTGAGTCCGCCGTAACGGCTGCCCATTCCGGCAGCAAGGACTAGCAATGTTGGTTTCATTTGCAAGTGATTTTTAGTTCAATGTTTTGTTGCAGGCAATAGTCAAAAACTTGAGTTGCATAATTTTTCGACTCTTGCTTTTATAATCATCTGCAAATTTACTAATTTTGTGTGTAATAACTAAAGATTGTCATGGTAAAATTCGGTGCTGTTTTCAAAAAATGGTGGAATGGTCCGCATAAAGGTTTCGTCAGGTATGCGGTAGGAATCACCGTAATTGCCCTGGTCTATGCCACGTTTTTCAGTGCCGACAGTCTTGTGGACTGGGGCAGGGCCTATCTTGAACTCAGACAGCAGCGCCGTCAGATAGAGATATATAACCGTGAAATATCTGAAATGGACAAGCAGATCCGCATGCTTTCCACGGATCGCGATACGCTGGAAGAATTTGCGCGTGAACGATTCCGTTTCGCCGCACCGGATGATGATGTGTATGTCCTTGGTGAATAGGCGGTCAAATCAGCATTGCACCGAATCCTGCTGCCAGCGCGAGCATTGATTTCAGCGTTTTTACTCGTATCCAGCTTTTCTTGTTTTCCGCGATGAGCGGCAGGCACGCGTGGCCGTCCTGGGATATGCAACTGGCGAGAAGTACCGGGAACGGGAGAATCCCCGACGCGAACATTGATACGAAAACCATGTGCGGACCAGACTCCGGTATGAGTCCCGTCAGCACCGCGATGACAATCATCAGTCCCGTGTTCCCGCGCAGCCATGTCTCCATGTCAATGCGTGTGGACAAGATGCCGAATATGGCCAGGACGCCGAAAGTCCATGCGAAGATTACCGGCAGATGTCTTTTTATCACATGTCCCCATACATGTTCCTTTATGAAATGCATGATTTCGTGTCCGTCTTCATGTCCTTCGTCGTGATGGCCGTGGTCGTGGCAGTCGCAGTCATGCAATTCGTAAT
>SAMEA3663023__coassemble_1978_pt1 | contig 8494 bp, 5 predicted proteins | sample SAMEA3663023__metabat2_low_PE_030 | metagenome-assembled genome bin SAMEA3663023 (sample SAMEA3663023) | pig gut metagenome | biome: pig gut; feature: pig-associated habitat; material: faeces | place: France | collected 2012 | reverse complement strand
GATGCCTTCAGAGGGCTTGTCCACGTTATACAACACGTGGGTGTGTCCGGTTACGAAATCCACCTTGTAGCCCTTGAATTTGGAGATCAATGTACTTGAGTTTGTCAGGTTATAATTGTATATATTCAACAGATTATCAGCGCCTTTCCTATAGACCGGCGCATGAGAAGTAACTATGACCGGTGTCGTCTTGGAAACGAAAGAAAGATCTTTCGCGAGCCATTTCAACTGCTCATCTGTAACTTCGGACTTGTATGTGCGCTCCGGTTTGGCGGAAGCCGCTCCCCCGACATTGGTACAGAGGATATCATCGAGCACGATGTAATGCACGTCGCCGATATTGAATGAGTAATAGGTCGGGGCAATGTCTTTCACGTATTCGATGACAGTATTGAAGTCGCCGTCCTTGCACATGTCATGGTCATGGTTTCCGATAGTGTGGAAGAACTGGACTTGTTTAGCGGCATTCTTGAAATAATAATTGACGCTGTTCAGGTACTGAGGGAAGTAGTACTTCCTGGAATACCAATAAAGGTCCCAGGTCATGTCACCGAGCGTGATGACATAGGACTTGACATCATCATCCATTATATCCGCCTTGACTTCTTTCATGCATTTGTCGAACTGATTCAAATCGTTCGTCCTGTCAGCCAGATGCATGTCGCCGAGGAAATACACACGATATTTTTCCTGATTAACCTTTACGAGGTTGAAATCGTGACGTTCCGCCTTGTCGGCTTTCCCGGTCAATGTCGCATGGAACCGAGGAAGCACGCCTTCGGAGCCCACCTCATAACCCTTTGGAATAGAAATGAATACATAGCCCCATTTCTTCGCGGATTTAAACTGATAGACGCCGTCCTTGTCCGTTTTCACCACTTCGACGCCATCCGAAACGACCACGTCCGCCAGCCGTTCGCCGTCGCAATGGACCACGCCGTACACGTTATTGCCGCCGGTCGGCTCAATGTCGGCCCCATCGAAGAATATGTCAATGTTTATGTAGCCGACGATTTTAGTCCGGGAATTCCTGCGGACCAGCATTTCGTAGCGTCCGGTGGTGACTTTCGGGTCCAATGTAAAAGTGAAACTGCCTTTGTCTATGGACTTGATCTGATTGTCGAAGCTTTCCGCGGTATTCATCAGCACGATTACGTCGCCCGCCTCAGGTCCATGACTTCCTACGACCTTCAATGTCACGTCTCCGCCTTTTTTCGCGCTTACGGAGTTATCCAGTATTATACCGGAGACATTGATCGGAGTGCCGTCAGGATTATCAGGAGTCTCTTTGGTGCCGTCACAGCCCGAGAATACCACCATGGACAAGGTGGTTAAGAAAATGACAAGAATTCGTTTTAGCGTTTCGTTTCGAAAGTATTTCATGTTCGTTATGTTTGTATCCCGTAGTTAACCGATTTACATTTCGAAACAAAGGTAGTACAAAAAAAGATTTCCCACAAAAAAAATAGAGATGGCCAATCAGTCATTCCTGGTCATCTCTTCTGGAGCGGAAAACGGGGTTCGAACCCGCGACCTTCGGCTTGGGAAGCCAACACTCTACCAACTGAGCTATTTCCGCAACTCGACCGTAATTCATCCGTTCAACTCTGCAAATATAGTCATTAAAATCCGTTTCGCAAGATTTTTTCTCACGAACTTCAAACCGCCATCAGTTCCGCTTCACTCAAGGACATAGTCGGTGACGTTGCGGAGGCCGGGTATGCCGAAGTAGGATTCCACTATGTTGCCTTTCAGATATACCTTGCGTTTCAGGTTTTCGGGATTGTCGGCAAGGTTCAGGGCGTCGCGGATGTCCCCTTTCGGAAGACTGACGGAAAGGCACGACTCTTTGTCTGATACAGAGGTCCTGCCGGCAATCGCGATATTCGTATCGGAAGAAAACGGCTCGTCGAATGATATGGAAGCGGATGTCATGTCCCCACCGACGATGTAGCCATAAACCCAGACGCCATCCGCTCCGACCTCCGATTTCGCCTGCGTCACGTTATATGCTGTCTCATAGGTGTTGCCGGAAGCGTTTCCCGATGAAGTTCCGCCCGACGACGATCCCCCGCCGATTACATAATTGTCATACAGCCAAGTCCTGGATGTATCCACGTCTATATGTATCTTGCCTTCGGAAGACGACTGTGCAGGCGACGGAGCGGAAACATTGACAGTCAATACTTGTCTGGCTTTCAATGTCTTGGTAAACAACGTCTTGTCCGTTCCGGCATTGTTCAGCACAAGGGACACCTTGCCGGGGTTGAAGTAGGCTATCCGCTTTTCCGAATACCCGTACATGAGCTTGCCGTCTGAAGATTTCAGGAACAGGACGCCGTCAGGATAGCTTTTGAGGAAATTCGAAGCCACCTTGAGACGAAGCCCGGCATTGACCTGCTCACAAGAGAGATATACATCTGACACTTTGCCAGACTTCACTACCACGCATTGCTCATCGCCGTAAAGCGGGGCGGAGAAAGCCGGCTTGGTGAATTTCCCGGAGCACACCGATATGTTATAGGTGCCCGATTTGACCAATAGCTTTTCAGGAGAATCCCCATACTTTCCGTCATATACGGTTTCGCCGCCGGAGCCGGTAATTTTCAGCAGGAACTCGCTGGTATCCGGTATGTTTTCGGTCGCCTTGGTCTGTTCATAGGAGTATTCCGAAAAATGAATGCAAAGAGTTCCTTCTCCTCCTTCAGCATCCAGCTGAACCCGTCGGCATGAGACGGGGATGACAATCATAGACAAATAAATGAGCCCGCAGGCCAGCTGCGCCACCACATCGGAAAAAATAGTTTTATTCATGATTCTGATAGTATTTGTTTTGGCGGCGAATGTATCGGAATTTCCGAAAACTCCATTAAAAAAACATAAAAATCCGTGTGACAAATTTATAACACAAAATAATTTGGATTAATTTTATGATTCTTAACTGAAGTCTGCAAAGTATTCATTAGATTACCGGTTTTTTCCATCGGTAAAAACCCACGATTTTATACAAAAATTCACGGGGCCGCCGCAATCGCTGCGACTTGCCCCGCTACTTCACCTAAACTTAAACTATGAAAAACTTCGTTGCAAATATAACACTTTTTATTTAATTGTTTTATCTACACGAATTTTAGCATATTTAAGCAGTAATATTTTTTCACCGAAAGAATCGAACAATATCTTGGCTTTCAAATCCATCCCGGTTCCGGTAATCTGCCGGATAACGCCATAGCCGAATCTATTGTGCTCAATACGCTGTCCGACTTTCAGTTCCAACACCGATACCGGAGAAAAATCAGCATCCGGCGTACGTGGAGCGGCAGACACTGGTTTTCTGTCAGGTGCCGCTGCCGGCCTCAACGGACGTCCGGTAACAGGTGACACAGGGGCTGCACGTTTTTCAGTAACTACGGCACCGGATGTGCCATATCTGTTGTTGTATGCAGTATCACGGAAACGTCCACCGCCGGAATTGCCGACATTGAAACGGGAGCCGAAACCGCGGAAACCGCCGGAATCCGGTACTGACACGACCTCATCATCCGATATAGGGTTGTCCACATACCGTCTGTCAATTTCTTTCACGAAGCGGCTCGGAGAATTCTGTTCATGCTTTCCGTTACGCATTCTGGTCGCCGCAAATGACAGATTCACAGCCACTTTCGCCCTAGTAAGAGCCACATAGAACAGCCTTCGTTCTTCCTCTATCTGAACAGGATCGGAAAACATTCCGCAGGAAGGGAAAATATTTTCCTCCATACCTGCCACATATACATAAGGGAACTCCAGACCTTTGGACGAATGCACCGTCATCATCGTAATCTTATTGGAAACGTCCTCATCATCAGACACATCCACAGCACTCAGCAGGGACACGTCTTCCAGGAAGTCGCCCAATGTGACCAGCGGCAATTCACTATCCTGTATTGCATCTACATCCTCGGCACTCCCCTCCGCCAGCAGTTCTTCCCGGTATTGATTCTGCCTGTCCTCGACAAAACTCTGCACGCTGTTCAGCAGTTCCTCAATATTCGCCGCACGGGATTGACTTTCAATGGAATTGTCATTCTTGAATGAATCATAAAGTCCGGACTGCTTGGAAAGCATGTCCGCTACAGTGAACGCATCTTCTTTCGTCAATGCAGCATTGGCCATGGCCATCATATTCTTGAACGCCATGATTCTGCCGGCAGCAGCGGACTTTATGCCGGCCGACTCCAGAATTGTCGGTTCACAGGCATTGAAAAGCGATAATCCGCGCGAGCGGGCAGCATTGACAAGAGCCTCCTCGGATGTCGCGCCGATTCCTCTTGCGGGGGTATTGAGCACGCGGCGGAAGGACTCGTCGTCATTCGGATTGACCGCGAGTTTCAGGTACGCCATCATGTCCTTCACCTCGGCTCTTTCGAAGAAAGAATTGCCGGAGTAGATCTGGTACGGGAGATTCCGCTTGCGCAATGCCTCCTCGAGTGCCCGTGACTGGGAATTCGTCCTGTACAGGATCGCAAAGTCCTGATACTGACAATGATCCTTTTCCATTCGGGCGATGATTGACGAGGCTATGAGGACGGCTTCTTCCTGCTCCGTATATGCCTTGATCAAATGGATCTTGTCCCCTTCCGGCCCCTTGGAAAAGCATGTTTTCGGGATTCGGGAAGAGTTTTTCTCGATTACCGAGTTCGCTGCATCCACGATTACCTGCGTCGACCTGTAGTTCTGCTCCAGACGGAACAGCTTGCAGTCCGGATAATCCTTCCTGAAGTTCAGGATATTCTCGATTCTGGCGCCGCGGAATGCATAAATCGACTGGGAATCATCCCCGACGACACAGATGTTGCGATGGAATTGGCTCAACTTCTTCAGAATCAGATATTGGGCCGAATTGGTATCCTGGTACTCGTCCACGAGAATGTAGTCGAACCGGGATGCGATGTCTTTCAGCGCGGCAGGATTGTCACGGAACAATATGTTCATGTTCAGCAAGATATCGTCGAAATCCATCACGCCGGCCTGCTTGCATTTCGCCGCATAGAGCATATAGATGTTGCAGATTTCAGGCTTCTTCGCATGGGTGTCATTGATGATAGCCTGGGCATCCTTTTTATATACTTCAGGCGTGACGAGGTTGTTTTTCGCCATGGAAATGCGGCCGAGTACATCCTTCGGCTTGTAGACCTTGTCGTCAAGTTTCAATTCCTTCAGGCACGACTTTATGGCACTGATGGAATCACTGGTATCATAGATTGTAAATCCGGAAGGATATCCGAGGCATTCTGCATATTCTCTCAAGAAACGGATGAAAACCGAGTGGAACGTCCCCATGTACAGACGACGGGCCTTGCGGTCCCCTACCATTGCGGCAATTCTCTCTTTCATCTCAGCAGCAGCTTTCTTGGTGAATGTCAATGCCAGAATCCTGTCAGGCTCTCCACCGTTTTCCAGGATATAGGCGATCCTGCCCGTAAGAACCCTGGTTTTTCCCGCTCCCGCGCCGGCAACTATGAGTACCGGCCCCTCTGTCTGGCTCACTGCAGCTCTCTGCTGACCATCAAGCCCCTCTAATATAGCACGATTGTTTTCCATAACGGGAGCGAAATTACGAAAATTTTCAGTATATTCGCGCCGGAAATCCGAAATACTATTAAAGGTTACCTATAATGTCAAACAACATCGATTTGAAAGGAGGGCTGAACATTCCTATTTCCGGAACAGCGGCCCAGAAAACCAAGAAGACTGTCGTGCCTGACGTTATCGCTGTGAAACCTACTGATTTCAAGGGGCTTATTCCTAGGCTTCTTGTAAAGGAAGGCGATAAGGTTCTGGCAGGTTCACCTGTCTTGGCGGACAAAAAGAATCCTGACATCCTCTTCACGTCTCCGGTAAGCGGAACCGTGACGGAAATCGTCAGAGGAGAAAAAAGGAAGTTGCTTGAGGTAAGAATCAAGGCTGACGCTCAGCAGGAATTCGTCGATTTCGGCGTACACAAGCCATCAGAAATGGCGGCTGCCGACGTCAAGGCGCTTCTGCTTCAGAGCGGTCTTTGGCCTTCTCTTATCCAGAGGCCGTACGGCATCCTCGCGGATCCGGCAATCTCGCCTAAAGCCATCTTCGTATCAGCATTTACAACCGCCCCGCTTGCGGCTGTCCCTGAATTCGCATTCAAGGACGAAATCGCAAACATCCAGACCGGTATCAATGCTCTCGGCAAACTTACGGACGGCGGCGTACATTTCTCGCTTTGCAGCGACAATTACTCCGGCACCCCGCTCCACAAGATCGAGAACGTTATCCAGCATGTGTTCAGCGGAAAACATCCTGCAGGCAATGTAGGAGTACAGATCAGCCATATCTCCCCTATCATGAAGGGTGACACGGTATGGACAGTATCGCTTCTGCTTCTCGCCGCTATCGGAAAGCTTTTCAACACAGGCAAGTACAACATGGCCAGAAAGGTTGCCGTAACAGGCCCTAAGGCTATCGAGCCTGCTTATGTAGACGCACTTCCGGGCATCGGCATGAAGGATCTCAAGGAGTTCTATGACAACTCTGCAAAAGACATGAGATTCGTGAGCGGTGATGTTCTCACAGGAACAAATGTCGGAGAAAACGGTTTCCTCGGCTTCTTCGACAATCAGGTGACACTTCTCCACGAAGGCACTGAAAGAGAGGTCCTCGGTTGGGCCAAGCCGTTCAGATTCGGCAAATTCAGCTCCAGCCGCACTTATTTCTCTTGGCTCTGCCCTAAGAAGACATACGACATGGACACCAACACAAACGGCGGTCCTCGTGCATTCGTGATGTCTGACGTATACAAGAAGGTGCTGCCTATGGACATTTTCCCTGTATACCTCATCAAGGCATGTCTTGCAGGTGATATTGACAAGATGGAGAAGTTCGGCATCTACGAAGTATTGCCGGAGGATCTCGCACTCTGCGAGTATGTGGATCCTTCTAAGAACGACATCCAGGCCATGATAGAAAAAGGCATTGACCTTATGATTAAGGAAATGGCATAAACTAACGGAAGTTATGGAAGATTCAAAAAATACAACTCAGCCGGGCCTTTTCGAAAGGGGCGGCAAACTTGGATTCCTTCATTCCAGCGTTGACGCATTCGACACATTCCTTCGTGTGCCGGGAACGGTCACCAGCAAGGGAGCGCATGTCAGAGATGCCGTGGACCTGAAGAGAATCATGATCATCGTTGTAGTCGCGTTGATTCCTGCAGCATTGTTCGGAATGTGGAACGTGGGCTACCAGCATTGTCTCGCAACAGGAGAAACTTGGGGTCTTTTCCAGAATTTCTGGTATGGTTTCCTTAAAGTTCTTCCTCTTTATATTGTAGCATACGTGGTCGGTCTCGGCATCGAGTTCGCTTCTGCCCAGATCCGCAACGAGGAGGTCAACGAGGGTTATCTCGTTTCCGGAATGCTCATTCCTCTCATTGTTCCTGTAGATGTTCCGCTGTGGACTCTCGCTATCGCAGTAGCGTTCGCAGTACTCTTCGGCAAGGAGGTTTTCGGCGGTACCGGTATGAACTTCCTGAACCCGGCTCTTCTCTGCCGTGCGTTCTTGTTCTTCGCTTATCCTAGCAAGATGTCAGGATCAAGTGTCTGGGTATCATTGAAAAACGGTGAAAGCCTCATCGACGGCGCTACCGGTGCCACCCCGCTTTCATTCGCATCTGAAGGCCTCGATGCAATGAACAATGCCGGCGTACAGTACGGCATGTCAGCATGGGACATGTTCGCAGGTCTCGTTCCGGGTTCAGTAGGTGAGACTTCAGTGATTGCCATCCTCATCGGCGCAGTCATCCTCCTCTGGACAGGTGTCGCAAGCTGGAAGATCATGGTTTCATCTGTAGCCGGAGCCCTCTTCGTAGGCTGGCTCGGAAACTTCTTCGGAGCTACCACCGTTCCTGCTTACTATCAGCTCATCATGGGCGGTTTCGCATTCGGTACAGTATTCATGGCAACAGACCCTGTAACGTCTGCACAGACAGAGTGCGGCAAGTGGATCTACGGATTCCTTATCGGTGCTCTCTGCGTGATCGTGAGACTGTTCAACCCTGGATATGCAGAGGGAATGATGCTCGCCATCTTGCTGATGAACACATTTGCACCGCTCATTGACCACTACGTCACAGACGCTGCGATCTCAAGAAGAGCCAAGAAAGTTAAAATCGCATAATATATCAAGGTATGAATACTAACGGAAATATATATACAGTCATCTATACGACAGTTGTCGTAGTGGTTGTAGCTGCGGTTCTTGCGTTCGTCTCTGAGACTCTCAAACCGAAGCAGGATGCCAATGTGAAGGCTGACGCCATCAGCCAGATGCTTACAGCCAGCAAGTTCTATGAAAAGAGCGAGCTCGACGCAATGAGCAATGAGCAGAAGATCGACGCATACAAGGCTGTCGCAAAGTCTTCTGTCATCGTCAATACCGAAGGTCAGGAGTGCGGCACGCTGGATCTCTCCAAGCAGGAGAT
>SAMEA3663023__coassemble_1909_pt1 | contig 8784 bp, 5 predicted proteins | sample SAMEA3663023__metabat2_low_PE_030 | metagenome-assembled genome bin SAMEA3663023 (sample SAMEA3663023) | pig gut metagenome | biome: pig gut; feature: pig-associated habitat; material: faeces | place: France | collected 2012 | reverse complement strand
GCAGCGACAGGGTCACCGTCCATGGAACCGAAGTTTCCCTGACCATATACGAGAGGATATCTCTGGTTCCAGTTCTGTGCCAGCCTTGCCATCGCATCATATACGCTGGAGTCGCCATGCGGGTGGAACTTACCCAGTACCTCTCCGACAATTCTCGCTGATTTCTTCGTCTGTCCCGAATAATCCAGGCCCAGACCTTCCATTCCGAACAGCACACGCCTCTGCACAGGCTTCAGACCATCCCGGGCATCCGGGAGCGCACGGGAAACGATCACGGACATTGAATAGTCAATGTACGCAGACCGCATTTCCTCGTCAATGTTCACCTCCTCGATGATGCCTTTCATTTCTGTCCCCTCTTCCTGCTGTTCAGCAGCGTTCTTGTTCTCCTCATTCATATCCATTTTCTAACGTGTTTTTCTGTTACATATAACATACAAATTTACATTTTTTTTGGCATAGCACCAAAAATGAATGAAAAAGGTCTTAATTTTGCCAGTGGAGAGGCGTCGCCGGATGCACGGCGGGGGAAATGAAAGGACACGGAATATGGAAATCAAGATATCAGAAGAACTCAACAGCATAATCAATTACGCTCGGGAAGAAGCCATGAGGACTGGCAGTTACGGCATCGGCCCTGACCACCTGTATCTAGGAATCCTCAGGCATCATGACAATGCGGCATGCGGCACACTTGAGAAGCTCGGAACCGACACGGACTCGATGAAAAGATTCATTGACAGCAGAATTTTCACGAACGAGCACATCCCGTATTCCGAGATGGAGAACATCACCTTCTCCAGGGCGTCACAGAACATTCTCAGCCTTTCGATAATGGAAGCCGCCAAGCTTCGGTGCGGGGAAGCCGCGCCACAGCATCTTCTGCTGGCATTGTGCAGATCCACAGGAAGTTACGGCACTACTTATCTGAGAAACATAGGCATTGACTATAGCAGGATATTGACCTACATGGAGAAGAACGGGCTGCTCGCGACGGACTCCGGACAGAGCGATGACGGGGAGGAAATCAGCGACGGCGGCACGGAGGCGGCAGGCAAGGAGCAGGAGACAGACATCATTTCGGAATTCGGCATTGACCTGACCAAGGCTGCGGCCGAAGGCAAGCTGGATCCTGTCGTCGGCAGGGACAAGGAAATTTCGCGCGTGATCGAGATTCTGGGGCGACGGAAGAAGAACAATCCGATGCTGATCGGTGAGCCGGGCGTGGGAAAATCCGCCATCGTGGAGGGCATTGCAATGAAGATTGCCGACGGCACGATTCCATCGGTGCTGAAGAACAAACGCATTGTGTCACTGGACATTGCATCAGTGGTAGCAGGCACCAAATACAGGGGCGATTTCGAGAAAAGAATCAAAGCGATAATCAAGGCGGCAAGCAACGATCCGAATCTGGTGATGTTCATCGACGAGTTCCATACGATCGTCGGGGCTGGTGGCGGACAGGGCAGCCTGGATGCCGCGAACATGCTTAAACCGGCGCTTGCGAGGGGCGAGTTGCAGTGCATCGGCGCCACCACGATGGACGAGTTCACCAGAATCGTGGAAAAAGACGGGGCTCTGGACAGGAGATTCCAGAAAATCGTCGTGGAGCCGGCCGGCGTAAAGGAGTCCGTAGCGATACTGGAAAAGCTGAAGACGAATTACGAGAAATTCCACAATGTCATCTACACGGACGCGGCGATTGACGCTTGCGTGAGGCTGACTGACAGATACATACCGGACCAGTTCCTGCCCGACAAGGCCATCGACGCCATGGACGAGGCCGGTTCAATGGTCAGGCTGAAAAGAGGCGCGGGAAAACAGGAGAGCATCGTCAATGAAAATGACATCTCGACAGTCGTCTCGAAAATGACCGGAATCCCGGTGAACAAGGTCGCCGAGTCCGAGGGAAACAGGATAATGAAAATGCGCGAGCGCCTGAGAGGACGCATCATAGGCCAGGACAATGCCATCGACACCATCGTGGGGGCAATCCAGAGAAACAGGGCCGGGCTCAAGGATCCGGGCAGACCGATCGGGTCGTTCATGTTCTTCGGGCCTACCGGTGTCGGCAAGACGGAACTGGCCAAGCGTATCGCCGAGTATCTGTTTGATTCTGAGGATAATATGGTAAGAATCGACATGAGCGAATACATGGAGAAATTCTCCGTTTCGAGACTCATCGGCGCGCCTCCGGGATATGTCGGCTACGAGGAAGGAGGGCAGCTTAGCGAGAGGGTCAGACGGAAGCCGTATTGTGTCGTGCTGCTGGACGAAATCGAGAAGGCGCATCCGGATATTTTCAACTTGCTGCTGCAAGTGATGGACGACGGACGTCTCACGGACAGCGAGGGAAGGACGGTAAGTTTCCGGAACACCATCATCATCATGACGTCCAATGTCGGAAGCCGTGACATTCAGGAATATGGGAAGGGAGTGGGTTTCAACACGGCCAGCCACAACGTGGAAATCAACCGCCAGATGGTTCTGGAAAAAGCTGTAAGAAAGGCTTTTCCGCCGGAGTTCATAAACAGGGTGGACGAACAGGTTTTCTTCAGGGAACTGGATAAAGATGATATCTTCAAGATTGTGGACATCGAGCTTAAAGACCTGAAAGCCAGGGCAGAGGAAGCGGGCTACAAGCTTACGGTGACTCCGGCCGCGAAGAAATTCGTGGCAGAGGCGGGTTTCGACCCGAGCTACGGCGCAAGACCGCTGAAGCGCGCAATGATGAGGTACATCGAAGACCCGGTATCGGAATTCATCATAGCCGACAGGGTCAATGGCTGTGACTGTCAATCCCTTACAGCCATAAAAGTCGGATTGTCCGCCGACAAGCTCAAGACGGAAGTAACGAAGGCTCCGGTTTCGGGAGCCGGTAAAAAATAGAGTTTTTATGACAAAATTGGTAATATTCGACCTTGACGGTACATTGCTGAATACTGTCGAGGATTTGGGACATGCGACAAACCACGCATTGAGAGAATGCGGATTTCCGGAGAGGCCTATCAATGATTATTATACATTGTGCGGACGCGGAATATATAACCTGTTCCGTGGCGCGGTGCCTGAGGGACAGGACAATGAGGCCGTAATAAACAGGATGGCGGAGCTTTTCCTCGCCTATTATGACGCGCACATGTGCGACTGCACCGTCCCTTATCCGGGCATCACGGAAATGCTGCATAAAATCAGCGCGGCAGGTGTGATACCGGCATTGGCCTCCAACAAGTATCAGGAGGGCGCGGAGAAGCTCATCAAGCATTTCTTCGGAGACATCGGATTCCTGAAAATCTTGGGCCAGCGGGAAGGACAGCCTATCAAGCCGGACCCGGCAATCGTCCACCAGATCATGGCGGAAAGACCTGACATCAAATTGGATGAAGTAATGTATGTGGGTGATTCCGATGTAGATATGAAGACCGGGGCCAATGCTGCCGTACGTACGGTAGGCGTAACCTGGGGCTTCCGTTCCAGGGCGGAACTTGAGGCAGGAAAGCCGTGGAAAATCGCCGACAATGCCGAGGAGCTGGCAGAATTCATCTTGCAAAACGATTAAAAAAGTGCTATATTAGCATTTTCAGTAAATTTTAGGCCACCGCTTATCTCGGCGACCACAAAGCGGCCAGGCGCATTGAAACCCTTTAAATGACGTTGCAAGGACCTGGATATCCTCGCAGAAAGATATTTATTATGGCTAGAATACCAGAATCAGAGTTAATTATCAATGATGACGGATCAGTTTTCCACATTCACCTCAAACCGGAAGAGCTTGCAGACAAGGTGATTCTCGTAGGTGACCCGGGCCGCGTGGATATGGTCGGAGAATTTCTTGAGGAGAAGGAGTTCAGACATGCTTCAAGAGAGTTCGTTTCCATCACAGGAAAGTACCATGGAGAGCGCATCACCGTTCTTTCCACAGGTATCGGAACGGACAACATTGACATTGTCCTGACCGAGCTTGACGCTCTTGCGAATGTTGATTTCAAGACCAGGGAGGTAAAGCCGGAGCACAGGACATTGACAATCCTGCGAATCGGCACGAGCGGCGCCATCCAGCCGGACATTCCGATCGGTTCATTCATTTTCTCGGAGATATCAGTAGGTTGCGACGGTCTCCTCAACTGGTACGCAGACCGCGACAAGGTCAATATTTCCGAGATGGAGGATGCTTTCAAGGTGCACACACGCTGGAACAGCTACCTAGGTTCTCCATATTTCGTAAAGGCCGGAGACAAGCTCATCGAGGCTTTCAAGGATTGCACAGTAAGAGGCGTAACCATTTCAGCACAAGGCTTCTACGGTCCTCAGGGACGTATCGTAAGATTGCCATTGGCAATGCCTGACATGCTGGAGAGATTCGAGTCGTTCCGCTTCGGCGACTACCGCATCACGAACTTCGAGATGGAGAGTTCAGCCGTCACCGGTCTGTCAGCTCATCTCGGACACCAGGCCGGAACAGTATGCTGCGCCATCGCCAACAGGTATCTCCAGAACAGCAATCCTGACTACAAGCCGATGGTCCGCAAACTGGTAGAGCTCGCCCTCGGCAAGATGGCGGCCATCAAGTAGCTTGCCAGTAGGCGCCGTGGAGCGCAACGGCATAGCAATCAACAAATTAGCCACTTTCAGAGTTCAAGAAACCGCAACTCTGAAAGTGGCTAATTATTTGAGCAATAGCGACTTACGCGCCACACCAGCTGATTATTTGCAAGATGTCGGACATTTTTGTAACTTCGAATCAAACTAAAAAGATAACTACATGAAAAAAACTATTTATCCGGCCTACGTGCCGGTCCATTTCTATTCGAAATCAATCGACGGGCAAGGGCTATTCTACAAGCTGGAAGACATGCTGATCTTTTACACGATGTTCAGTTGCGCTGCCAGGAGCCACAAGCTTGAAGTAATGTCATTCTGCCTGATGTTCAATCATTTCCACCTGCTCATAAAAGTTAAAGATTGCAATCAGACATTGAAGGTCATAGCGGAATTCAAACGGGAGTTTACACGCCAATACAATTTGAGATATAACCGCAATGGCAGACTATTCATGGCACCGACGGGGTGGGCGGCAAAAGACACAATGAAAAAACTACGAAGCTGCATTATTTACATCTGCAATAATCCGGTGACGGGGTCGTTATGCAAAAACGCATCGGCATATCGTTGGAATTTATTGGCCTTCAAGATGAATGGGAATCCATTCTCGGAACCTGTCAGAAAGAGACTTTGCAGAAAAAAAATCAGGGAGAGCATTGATCTTGTCAACCGGCAATATGCATGTGGAAAGCCATTGAACTACATATTAACGGAAAACATCTTCAAAGGTCTGGGCAGAAAAGAGTCGCAGCAGCTGACAGACTATATCATCGACAAGTATAACTTCCTGGATTACAATTCATTCTTGTCATGTTTCCGTGATTGGGAAAGCGCGATAGCTGTTATCGAATCCACACAAGGTTCAGAGTATGATTTGCGGGAAGATTATGAAGACTACTCACTATATGAAAGGATGCAGGAGATAATGAAGCAATTGGGATATGATGTTGACTGTAAGACAATTGACAATCTTTCAGATAATGACATCAAAAGATGCACAATGAAGATATATGGCTATCTCAACCCTCCGAGAAGGCAAGTTATGAAATTTTTACATCTGACAAGGAAGAACAAGAAGTTAAGATAAGCACGTTGCGTGGAGCGCAACGGCATAGCAATCAATAAATTAGCCACTTTCAGAGTTTAAGAAACCGCAACTCTGAAAGTAGCTAATCATTTGAGCAATAATACCTTACGCGCCACACATCATGTGGACCATAAAACCAAACCAGCTAGTTGGCTTGTGGAAAGGTCATTATCTCCTCTGTTTCGCAGTTTATCCAAGTGGCCTTCTTCGGGTCGAAATTCCAATTAGCGTAACTGTCTTTGGAAAAATTATTCATGAATGTCTCAGAACAGTAAATATTACATTTCCCGTCAATTTTCGAAGCGACACCTCCGAAAGCTTGACAGAAATTCGTAGGATTGAATTGACTGCCCATCCGCAATTCTGCCAAGTTGTCGCAACCCATGAATAATGAATGAATCGTATTGTTTTCAATATGTTCAGATGTAAATGAAGAAATATTCAGTTTCTTCAGGTTGGTGCAACCTGAAAACATTCCATTAATTTTTCTTGAGGAAGACATGTTGAACCGAGATAAATCAAGGTTTTCAAGAGAGGAGCACCCCTTAAACATCTCTTCAAAATCTTCAGCGTAATGTGTGTCTAAGTTGTCTAACCCAATAATTTCTTTTAATGATGGACAATTGTTGAACATCTCACGGAAAGTTATAACTTTTGACGTTGAGAAATTGCTGAGGTTAACTGTTTCTATCGAAGAACAACCCGCAAACATAAACCACATATCTGTGACCTTATCGGTGTTGAAATTAATTCCCCATGAGATTTTTTTCAAATTTGTGCAACCTCTAAAGAGGCCTCCCATCGAGGTTACATTATAAGTCGCGAAAGAACTTAAATCGATCGATTCCAATTTAGTGCAGTCAGAGAACAAACTACCGATATTTCTCACTGAAGATGTGTTCCAATGGCTTAAATCAATGCTTTCTAGCGAAGAACAAGCGCTGAATATGCCACCGATTTCATATGTTTCGCTTGTTACGAAATGATCAACATTGATGTTCTTTAATGAAGAGCAGCCGCGGAAGAAGCCTGATATATTTTCGACATTTATATCGAATCTTGAATAATCAAGTTTCTCTAATGAAGTGCAATTTGCGAAAAAATTCTCCAGCCTCTTAGCTTTCGCAATATAAAACTCTCCAAGGTTAATTTCTTTTAGTGATGTACATCCTTGAAACGTCCAGACGCATTCTCCGGAAACATTTTTCCAGCAGAAATTGCTGACATCCAGGGTGGTTAATGATGAACAATTCTCGAAAGTTCCGGTGTATCCGCCACAAGAAGAGAAATCAATTTTGGTTAAATCGAGAGATTTTAGATTCTTGCAAGAACTAAATGCTTCGCTGAAGTTATTGACCTTACAGCCGTCCAAGCAGTGTAAATCAACGTTTGCAAGTAGCTTGCATCCATTAAAGATGCTGGACACGTCAACTGGACGAGTCTTGCTGAAAGTCATATTTGGCCAGACTATTTCAGTAAGGTTCTCACATCCTGCAAACAATGCGCTGGCGTTATTGACTAATGAAAGGTCAAACGAACTCATGTCCACGGACTGTATCCGTTCACACCCGTCGAAGAGTGCCCAAAGGTATTCTGTGTAATCTGTCGAGAAATCACCTAACGACACTTTTTCGAGGCATTTCAGGTTCTTAAACATGCAGCCAGCGTTGGAATTCGCATATACCTTATACGAAGAACTTGATACATAGATAGTTCCGGTGGAAGCATCCCATGACGCGTAAATCGGGGTTGACGATTCGGCTGAAGAGACATCTACATATGGAAGAGAAGGCACAGTTCCGTCGCTGTTTGCCTGGAATACGACATTCTTTATCTTATAGTCTTTTTTGTCGAGGATATAGTGTTCGCCGTTGACAAGAGATTTTATATCTTCATTGAACTTGGTTCCTTCTTCCAGTTGGATTACATCCCCGCCTTTTACGACCTCGATTACCGGTTTGTAAGCAAGGCCGGCAAGGTAATTCTTTCCTATGAAACTAGTGTTGAAATCAGCATTCTGACCCTGCAGACGGACCTTTATTGTCTTTCCTTCCGCATTCATCGGAGCAATCATCATGAATGCGCGAAGTTTTTCATTCGCATCAATGTCGATGCCTCCAAGATTCAATGTGAGACTGCGGTCCGTTACCGTAGCTTTGACAGCCGGGTCGCATGAAGTGATATCCAGTGTTCCTTCCGTAACGAACGGAACCTCATCGCATGTAAGTGTCAAGCTTGTGTATTTGCCAGGTTTAGGGACGATCAGATCCAATACTAGCAGGGAGTTCATGTGCTTGAATTTGAAACCGATATGTCCATTCAAGCTGGGCTTTGTCGGTGCTGCTGCCATATAGTCATATAGGCAAATCCTTATAGGATTGTTGTTCAGGACCTGTGACTGGCCAGTATAGATTACCGGAATCGCAGTCATAAGCAGATTCATGTCAGGTTTGAACGGATAGTAGGACATGTATTTGTTGGCCTCCATAACGGCCCATCCGTTTCCGGTAAAATTGGCGCTGGAAGTGGCTGCTCCTTCCGATACATTGCCGTCCTTTATAGGAAACTTGACTTGTGAAGCTTCTTTGATGTCCGGAAATACACCCACGATATCATCAGCAGACCAAGAGAATTTCGCTCCGTGATTCTCATCAATCGCAAGAGATGTCTTGGCTTGAGGACCATCCATTTTGAAGTCTTGTGCCAACATAGTTACACTCTCGATTTTGACGGGAGCAGTATCTGTGCCTGATGTCAGTTCTTCTGTACAAGATGTTATCATCAGTGCAGAAACAGCAGTAATAATGCTTAGTGTCAGTATCTTTTTCATGACGATTGAAATTTTAGTCAAGTTTAACCCCAAGGCATATCTTCACCAGAGCCCTGGTTGTTTTCACCGCTTACTGCGATACAGCAGCTTTCGGCGCCGCTTATCTCTAATACCTCTACGGCAGGAGCGACGTAATCATTCCTAGTTGGATTCATTAAAGTGTTTGTTTTTCGGAGGCCCCAGACCGAGGTTTTAATTATAAAGAAAGTGTGTAAGCATCCGATTAAGGACGTCTATCCAGGCTGCTGGGGAGTAGCTACCTTTG
>SAMEA3663023__coassemble_1901_pt1 | contig 8816 bp, 9 predicted proteins | sample SAMEA3663023__metabat2_low_PE_030 | metagenome-assembled genome bin SAMEA3663023 (sample SAMEA3663023) | pig gut metagenome | biome: pig gut; feature: pig-associated habitat; material: faeces | place: France | collected 2012 | reverse complement strand
GATTCTTCCAGATCGGTGGAGGTACCGCTGGTGACTTCCCTATCTGCGTAGTTCCGATGATGGAGCAGGACCTCCAGTGGCACGGCACTCCGCTCTGGTCATATTTCTGCCAGATTTCAGACAGTACCACTTCTTACGGTTCTTACTCCGGAGCAGTTCCAAACGAGAAAATCACATGGGGCAAGCTCGCACCTGAGACTCCTAAGTTTATCGTTGAGTCAGACGCTACCATCGTAGCACCGCTTATCTTCGCTTACGTTCTCGGCTGGTAATCCCGACCGCAGACTACGATATGAGGAATGCCCTCGCATTGGAAAGTAGAGGGCATTCCTGTTTTTTAATCCACATTACCAATATAGTAACATAATTAATTGTAATTGCACCTATGACGAAACCAACTGTCATGATGCGTGCTCTCGCCTCAGCACATCTCCCGAGCGACATCAAATTATTCTTGTTCGGATTTTACAGAAAAGTTTCCAAGCGGATGACCGGAATAAAATCCGATGACAATGAGAAGACATTCATACCACGCATACACAAAACAATAACTACCAAGATGCTGATCGAGCGCAAGCTCACAGAATGGACGGACAATCCGGAAAATGACTCCAAAAACCCAAGACTGGAAGAACTGGCAGACGCCCTCAATATAGACAAACACGCATTGAACATATATTTCATCAAACATGCCAAGAAGGACTTCCGCATCTGGAAGAGCGAAATGAAAATAAAAAAAGCCAGAGCAATGCTTATCAGAAAAGACAATGCTCTGGACGTAAATCAAGTGGCTGCCGCCCTGGGATTTCACGACAAGTCGAATTTCCACAGACTATTCAAGCAGTATACAGGCTGCACTCCGGGAGAATGGAAAAGCACCGGAGGACACCCCTGCGTGAAGAAACAGAACTGAACTATGCCTGCTGGTGTGCCGGACGCAGAAGGTCAAGCACCACCTTCACAGGATTGAAAGTCTCCAGCGGAACCTCCACGAAACAAGTATTCCAGTCGCTCATGGAGCCATTCCACAGACCAGGAAGCTCAAGCGCCTTCAATTCCCTGCCCTGGTAACTCTTGGAGCTGATGAATCCCGCATCAGCATCCACGTAGTCCAGCAAATTGAACTTTTCACCTTTGTAATTACGGATGGCACAGACAAGGTCCACAGGATTGAAATGCGTCGCACGCGCGAGAATATCACGTGAGCGTCCGTCATTCATGTCAATCTGGACGCTCTCCAGAATCTGAAGATTGGAAGAACCATCCTTGCCTGCAATGATGAAAGGACCACCGCCAGGCTCACCTTGGTTACGGACCATGCCGCACACCCTTATCGGACGGTCAAGTTTCGCACGCAGCAGGGCGACACGCTCCTCCACTCTACGGGTCAGCGGCAGCTGGATGCACAACTCGCCATCCAGGAAAGACTCCACCTCATCGCAAAGACGTCCGCACGCATCAGACTTCAAATCCCCGACCGCATCGAACGCCCGCAGATAGCCGAATATCTTGTCCCTGAGTTCCAGGCACTTGCCCATCAATGCTTTCTTGAACAATGCCGTAGTTCCGAGGAATCTGTCATTGGAAACATTGTCGATATTCTTGATGGAAACGATTTCATCCTCGATGGCATTGAGATTATAAATCAATGCGCCATGGCCGGCAGGCCTGAACAGAAGCTCGCCGTTCTCCGTACGGAAAGGCTTGTTCTCCATATCCACGGCGACAGTATCAGTTGCCTTATCCTGGAACGTGAAAGAAATATTGTACTTAACGCCATATTTCTTCTCGTAAGCAGCCTTCACCTCTTCCAATGCAGCCTCGAAAAGTGGCTTGAACTCCGGAGAAATAGTGAAAATCACATTGGCGGAGCCATCGGCATTGCGCATGTAATCCTGAGCCTCCACCAGATGCTCGGCAAATGCAGTCCTGCACTCCCCGTCCGGGTATCTATGAAAACGGATCACGCCCTTAGGCTTCGAACCATAGTTCAATCCCTTGTCAGTCAGCACTTTCTCAGCCACATCTTTTCTATAAGCAGCCGAGTCGGCAGGTTCTCCGAACATCGCCTCCGTATAGAAAGCGAAATCACGGATCTTCGCAGCCAGTTTACCTACAGAAGAATCAGCACCGGGGTCATTGCCCTCATCTAGCGACGCCAGACCGGCAAAAATATCCTTGAACATTCTGGAAGCCGCACCGGAAGCAGGCACGAACTTGCATTTCCCGGCCACGGAGGCATTGTCGCAATAAGCCACCGCTTCGCGTATTCCATTCTCGTCCAGAACCTTGATGCCTCGCTCCGGTGTAGCCGGTGCCACGATATCCATCCATGGAAAGCCCTTCTTGAAGCGTTCCACCTGAGACTCGACCTTCTCCACGGAAGTGCCGCGCCCCTCAATGTTTTTTACATCTTCCTTGCTAAACATAAGAATTATATTTTAATCAATATAAACTTCTCTTCTATACTTGTACTCGGCACGCAGCTTGTCGAAATCTTCCGGTGCCACACGGAGCATGAAATCATCCGTGAATATAGGATAATTGTATTGCAGGACCGCCGCTATCTCCCCCTGGTTCAGCCCTTTGAGGTCCAGCTTGACAGCCTCGTTCTCAGGCAGGTCCGTCTTCGGAAAGAACTCATAAAGCGACTGGATGCCGAAATAATGAGCTACCGCGCGCACAGCCGCGGCCGTACCGTTCTGCTTGCCCTGATACGAATAACCCGCAATGTGCGGCGTCGCGATCGCAACTTTGTCCATCAGTTCCAGGTCAATGTCGGGCTCATGATTCCAAGTGTCAATGATTACCGGTCCGAGCTTCGGGATGGCTTCCTTCAGGGCATCATCACAAACGACCTCACCCCTGGAAGCATTGATGAAGAACGCCCCAGGGCGCATCATTGAAAAGAAATGACGGTCAGCCATTCCCCTGGTAGTCTCATTCAGAGGCGTATGCATCGTCACAATCTGCGAATTCTGAAGCAGATAATCGAGGTCACAGAAACCGAACGGCCCTTCTGCCTCGGCACGTGGCGGGTCACATTTCAGAATCTTGAAGCCGAGCGACAAACCCATCCTTTCGATAAGACTGCCCACATGGCCGACACCGATGATGCCGATGGTATCGCCTTCCAGACTGATGGCCTTCCTGGACGCCAGACCGTAGAGCGCCGAAAAGACATACTCCATGACTCCGCCGGCATTGCACCCCGGAGCATTTCTGACAGTAATGCCATGCGCATCGCAATACGGAAAATCTATGTGGTCCGTCCCGATGGTCGCCGTAGCGATGAACTTTACCCGCGAACCATCCAGCAACGCAGCATCGCATTTCGTCCTGGTTCTGATTATCAACGCATCAGCGTCACGGACATCATCCGGACCGATGTCGCTGCCACCCATATATTTCACCTCCGCATAAGGTTCGAAAACTCCTTCCAGAAATGGAACCGCGCTATCCGCGACAATCTTGATTTTCTTCTCCATTTTCCCAACCGAACTATTTAAGAATCAATGTTTTGACAGGCTTCCTTCCAGGCGTGGCAAGATACAGCGAATCTGCCAGGACCTCCCTGTTTATGGCATCCACGATGGCGTCCTTGTTGAAAAACAACTGGTTACGTACCACCGAAGACGATATCGTGCAATACAGCACGCCGTTTTTCACATATTTGGACAATGTATATGGCGCCGCCCCGGTAACCTTGTCCCAAGCGGACATTATTATATTGTCATTCATCCCGGAAGACAGCCTCATCACCCTGAGCAGCTGAGGCATAAGCTCTTCCATAGAAGACGGCTCCTTGCGCTCCATCGACACGCTCTTCCCCTTGTACCTCATCAGATTACCTCCTTTGTGAAATTGCCGGACGAAGTCTCGAAATACGCCCGGTCCTGGGTAATCCTGTCCACGATACCCGAAAGCCTCACCTTGTTGCTGTCCGTGATGAATATCTGGCCGAAATCATTGCCCGCCACCATGGCAAGCAGATTTCCCGTCCTGTCCATGTCCAATTTGTCGAACACATCGTCCAGCAGCAACATCGGCGGCACCCCGAAGCTCTCCTTCATCAGCTCATACTGCGCAAACTTCAGCGAAACCAGAAAAGACTTCTGCTGCCCCTGCGACCCGCAACGCCGGATCGGATGCCCGTCCATGCTGAACACCAGATCATCCCGCTGCGGCCCGACCGACGTATAGCCAAGGGCAATGTCCTTGTTCCTGGCCGTCGCCAGGATTTCTGCCAATGTACCCTTGTCAATGTCCGACTTATAGGCAATGTCCACGGCTTCCTTTCCTCCGGACAATGACTGATAATACTTCCCGACCACAGGGAAAAGGTCCTCGGTGAAGCGCTTGCGCCTTTCGTAAATGCGCATTGCGAACGAAGACATCCTCTCGTCCAATATCTCCAGCAATGAAATGTCAGGCCTGTCTGTTTTCAGCACTGTGTTACGCTGGCTGAGCAGCCTGTTATATTGCTGGACATCAGACAGATACTCCTTATCCATCTGCGAAAGCACCATGTTCATGAAACGCCTTCTGTCATCTCCGGAATCGCTCACCAGAGAGACATCGTCAGGAGAAACCATGACCACCGGCAGTTCTCCTATATGTTCTGAAATACGCTGGTATGGCTTGTCGTCACGGCGGAGCTTTTTCTCTCCTTTCGAAGTGACCTTGATGGAAAACCTGGACCTGAGGGCGTTCTGCATAAGATACGTTCCGGACAGGGAAAACCCGTCCGCGCCATAACGGAAGTTATCCCGGTCAGAAGCACGGAATGCGCTCTTGGTCATCGACATGTACCAGATGGAATCCAGGAGATTGGTCTTCCCCTCCCCGTTACCGCCGGATATGCAATTGATATTGGCAGAGAACTCAAGTTCCGCCAATGCAATGTTTCTATAGTCCTGAACTACAAGTTTTTCCAGAATCGCCATCCAGATGCCTTTTATTATCCAAGCAAAGATAACTCATTTCAATGACTTTTCCGAACCCTGAAGCCTCTTTCACCACACGGAAAAACAGCTGGCGGCCTTTTCGGGACCGCCAGACATAAAAAAAAATATGTTTCCAGGTTTATCTTGGAATCTGAGCACCGCATCCAGGAACTGCACCGAACACGTCGAGCGCCTTCTGCCATGGATAACGGTTGAAGTACATGGACACTGAAGAAGACATTGTACCGGTCATGTTCATACCCATTGCCGAACGGAAAGTATTGGCCGCGGAATTAGGGTTGTACGACGTGGTCTCCTTGTAGGAAACGCTCAGGAAGCCGTTCAGATAAGGCTCGTCAATCTTGCCCTTGAAGAGGGCCGGATCGGTGAGCGACTTGTTGCCGCTGCACTCTGCAATAGCCTCAACATCATCGAAATCCTCCACCTTGACTCTGGTGAGCATGCCGCCTCCAGGTATGGTCAGGTCGGTGATACGGTTCAGGAAGAAGATGTTGTTCTTCACCGCATCGTGACGTTTGGCCTCGCGGTTCGCGTCGCTGTCAATGTGAGTCCTGTCAAGACCTGCGAAAATTGTCAGGCCGATGATGTTGTTCTCAAGCGTACAGCTGGTACCGGGCTGGAACCTGAAACCGAAGCCCTGGGACTGGAGGTCCTTGGTGTAAGACCATACGAAAAGAACTGTATTGTTCAGGAAATTCACCTTGGTGATGGCATTCGGGTCAGGTCCGCGGACATCCATGGTGGTGACACGGTTGTTGATGAACGCGCAGTTGTCCACTGTCAATGAGCCTTTAAGAAGACCGCAGATGGTGGTATTGGGACCGTTCACGAACGTACAGTTGCGGATGAAGACATTGAGATTGTTCACCTTGCCTGCCACGCCGTCGAAATAGATGAAGTAGGTCTCCTGGGTATACACCTCCTTGTTTTCAAGGTTCGGACCGCCCTGGCCCTTGGAGCCCTCACGCATCATGAAAGGAGTTTCCACTCCCTCCGGCCAGCCCTCGCCACGAAGATTGTAACCGATAGCATTGCCCTTGTTGAAAATCAGGCCGTCGATGACGAGAGATGAAGAAGGTTTCTCAATGCTGCGGATCTGGATGGTTCCACGTCCCTGTGAAGAGCCGTTGGAATTGTCATCCGGAGCAATGGTGGTGAGATATTTGAGCACATCACGCTCGGTGAAATCAGCATTGTAGCCGCCCATAATCACGAGAGGCTTGTCAATGATGATGTTGCCCTTGTTCAGGAGTCCGAAATAGTTACCTTCGGCAACCCGGATTTCCGAACCGTCAGAAGCCAGGTCAATGGCCTTCTGGATGTTCTTGACTGCTGTTGAAGGACTGAGTCCGTCGTTCTTGTTGGATCCGCTGCGAGACACATAGTAAGTCGGCCCGGATGCCGTCGGCACAGCCACATTTGCAGAAGCGTTGCCGGTTTTTTCGACTGCGGTATTCATTTTGTCTGAGGCATTATTCGCCGCATCCTTCAGCTTCTTCAAGAAATTCTGACCATTAACTGGTGTCGTCAGAGCCAGAAGAGTGACCAACAGGGCGACATGTTTCATTAATTTCAAATTTCTCATAATCAAGAAATGTTAGTAAGTCTTAAAAATAGTAGTTCAGGGAAACATTGAAGCCAATGTTTTCAGTTCCGTAGAGGACGGCAAAGCTACCCGGACTGATCCGGTCATTGTACTGCTCGACATTTCCTGTCTTGGTAGAGAAGCCTTCGAACTTGGTCCAAGTCTGAGGCTGGAACAGGAACATTACAGGAGTGAATGTCATGGCACCTGCAAGAGAAATGCGGCCGGTCATGAACCACTCCACACCCATATCGGCATTGATACCGATACCGTGGATGTAACCTACATTGTAACGTCTTGTCGGACGGGCGTATGCGATGCCGAGCTGGGACTTGAAGTCATTGAGGGTAGGGTTCTTGGAGCCGGCAGGAGCAGGGCGGGTCATAGGCATTGACGATGGCACGCGGTTTTCCGGCGTCATGGTGTTGCCGTACTTGAAATTCAGGCTACCGCCTGCAATGGCGTAGGTGAGACCGAATCCGGCAGTGAAGCGGAGAGGGCCTTTCCCGGCCAGATACTGCATGCCGATCGCGAGGCTACCGCTGTTCAGATTGGACAGCACCGCATCCGCAACCTGGTTCTTGGAATCAGGATTGACGGCCTTGGCGAGATCGTCGTCCACATATTCACGATAATTGATATGGCTGCCGTTCAAACCGAGAGTGGCACGCAATGCCCAATTGTCGCTCAGGTAATATCTTACGCGGAACGATGCCAGAGGATCCTGCGAAAGGATGAACATCTGCTTGCTGGACGTGGCCATCCCCTCGATGAAATCACCGGCGAAATCACCATTGTCCGGCTGCATTTTCAGACGATACGAAAGGGTCGCAGGGTTGAAAGTGACACCGATGGACCAATCGCCGCGTTTTGGTGAGAAATGAGGCGCCTTGTCAGAATACACATGGTAGCACGTGATACGCTTACCTTCAGGGACATTGCTCTCCCCCTGCGCCATAGCGCCCACGGATGCCAGGGTCAATGCTGCAAGACTCAATATCAGGAATTTTTTCATTATAAAGTCTTTTAATTGTTAGTTGATAATTCTTCACTTCCTAGCCTTTCAGGCAGGGTGATGCGGCTCATTTCGGCTGTACGAGGCCTGCACCTCCGTGGTTGGCAACCGGCTTCATATCCATCTTGAAGTAGGCAGCCGTACCGCAAGTAAGAGTCTTGGCCACCTCGGCATGGAAGTATGCCTGCACGCTGGACGTCGAGCTCTTGTCATCTTTAGCATTGTTCTTGGACACTCCGCAGCACTCGACCTTGACCTCCAAGGTCTGACCTACCGGGCAACCGAGCGTAGTCTCGAAATATCCGCCCTGACGCGTCTTGACGGTCTTGAGAGCGTAATCCACATTTCCATTGTCGTCTTTCTGGCCATAGAAGATGTTCACGTCCAGTCCCACTTCCGCAAGTGTCACCGCAGATCCTTCAGGCGCATATCTCACGTGACCGCAAACGATGCTCTTAACCGGCAGGTTCTCTTCCGTAAGATCGGTCGGGTCCACGTGCTCACATGATACGCATGCGGTTCCTGCCAATGACACCAGAAGGACAAGTCCCGCGAGACCTTTCATCTTGGCGATGGAGATTTTCCTGAATTCCTTGAGCATCGGTTCCAATGCGAGGGAAGCTTTGCGGGCACGCAATCCTGCCGCCTTGTTTCCCTTCTTCTCCTGTGCTGTAGCGTCGCGAAGCATCGACTCCGCCGCCTTCTTGATTTGTTTCAAAAGTTCTTCCATAATAAAGTGTGTATTAATTGATTATTTAATATAATTTGAAAGTAATAGTTTTCATATTACCGAAATCATCCGAAAAAATAACTCTAGTCCCCATGTTACTAGAAGTAGGATATACCCGTACGTAGTCTGCGTGATACAGGTAATATTCATAAGGATGATCCTGTTTAGCAGAATTAGTAACTATAATTCTAGAGAAACGATATGGCTTCCCGTCAAAATTCAATTTGACGATAATGCTTCCATCTGAAAATAGTTGGCTATCTGGAATATCATCGTGAACAGCACTGCCATCACCATATTTAATATAGGTGGTAGTTTTCTTCATCTCAACATGAAATCTGTCCTTCGAATCGAATTTCACCCATTCACGAATATAGAAACGAGCAGATAGCGCCGTGCCATAATCATCTTTGGCTTCTATTGAATAGTACACAGGTTCTTGATATTTAGTGGGATACTTTTTGGTGAAAACACCAAAGATATTCCAAGGCCTCAGCACATTAATTCTAATGTCATCGA
>SAMEA3663023__coassemble_1711_pt1 | contig 10064 bp, 10 predicted proteins | sample SAMEA3663023__metabat2_low_PE_030 | metagenome-assembled genome bin SAMEA3663023 (sample SAMEA3663023) | pig gut metagenome | biome: pig gut; feature: pig-associated habitat; material: faeces | place: France | collected 2012 | reverse complement strand
AAGGGACGACCGGCGAGACCATGACCGACAAGCTGAAATTCGTCTTTGTCGAAGTTGCGAAGTTCAACAAGACCGAGGACGAGCTGACCACAGACCTGGACAAATGGCTGTACATGCTGAAGAACCTGTCGGATCTGCTTGAAAGACCGGAGGCACTGCGCGACAAGATCTTCAAACGGATCTTCGATGTAGCTGAAATTTCCAGCCTTGATGATGAAGACAAGAAGAATTACATCAATTATATGCAGACGGCAAGGGACACATACAACCAATTGGAATACGCGAAGAAAAAGGGGCGCGAAGAAGGCATTGAAAAGCGCTCAAGAGAAATCGCTGTGAATTTGTTACGAATTAATTTACCTATTCAGACCATCTGCGAAGCCACCGGACTCACTGAGGAGGAAGTCGCTGGTTTGAAAGAAAACTGATGCCGGAACAACCTGCCCTGCCATGTGTTGCGGGCGGAAAGACGGTCATCCAGGAGATGAAGAATCTGGAAATTGCGGATCAAGCCCCATTGGGTCTCATTGACGAAACGCGGAGGCACCTCTCCGGCGACACGCTCTATGTACAAATCAGGACGGAGACGCTCCAGAATATCTACCACAAGATCCAGATACTCAGGCAAATCCAGACGCAGGAAATCATCTGGGACAGCCGCGTACTCCTTCTCGATGCGCGTCCCCTTGACCAATTGCAACTGATGGAACTTCACGGAATGAAGCGGAAGGGAACTGATGAACGAACACTGGTCCACAAGCATTGACCGGGACTCCCCCGGAAGACCCAGGATAAAATGCGCACCGGGGTCAAGACCACGCTCGGCAGAAAGCCTCACGGCACGCTCGGCAGCAGCCACATCATGACCACGCCCGACACGCAGAAGCGTCGCATCATAACACGACTCGATCCCGTACTCCACCTTCACCACCGGCGACCCGAACCCGTCCCGATGCCAATCCGGCAACGCCCTGCCGGCCTTCAGCTCCGCCAGCCAATCCAACTTTTCCTCGTCAATGCAATCCGGCCTCGTACCTATGACAATGCCGACGATATGCGGATGGGACAACGCCTCCAAATACAGCTCCTTCAACCTCGGAAGCGGAGCATAAGTATTTGAATATGACTGAAAATACGCCAGATAATGTCTGGTGTTGCGATAACGCACCTGATGAAATTCAATGCCCTCGTCTATCTGGGCGGCAATGGACTTGCCGGCAGTGCTGTAGGATGGATGGAAAGCAGCATTGTCACAAAAGGAACAACCGCCGTAGCCGACGGTGCCGTCACGGTTCGGACAAGTGAAACCGGCATCAATGACAAGCTTCTGGAGACGCTCGCCATAGACACGCTTGTAATACCCCACGAAGGTATTGTACCTCTTACCATCCGGAAAACAATCCGGCATCACCATTGAGACACTTTCCATAATATCGGATTTTCGGCTGCAAATCTATTAAAAAGTACTTATCTTCGCAAAACAGGCATCAAACAACAGCGGAAAATGAGAAAATCAATAATACCTGTCCTGGTCGCATTGGCATTGAGCCTCAACGCGGCCGGACAACAGAAATACGGCATCGTCAAATACTCGGCGGACTTCATGCGCACGCTTCCCGACTACGAATCCGGACTGGAGACACAAGCATTGATGGGAACCCCGGTGGAAATCATTGGCAGTGAAGGATATTGGCTGAAAATCAAGACCCCGGAGCCTTACACGGCATGGGCATCGGACATGGGCATCATCCCGATGGACAGCACACAACTCAGGCAATACATCGCTGCGCCGAAATACATCTGCACCTCACTCTGGACGGAAGTCTACGAAGCCCCCGACGCCAGTTCACAACGCATCAGCGACCTCGTTGCAGGCGACCTGCTGAGGATAAAATTCAATGCCGGCGACAAACCATTGAAACACAAACTGTTTCTGGCCGTGACAATGCCTGACGGGCGTACCGGATATGTGAAATGCCAGGACGTGGCGGAGTTCTCATCATGGGCCGCATCCAGAAAAGCCACGCCGGAAAACGTGGTCGCCACGGCAAAGAAATTCCTCGGGACACCGTACATGTGGGGCGGGACATCGCCTAAAGGCCTGGACTGCAGCGGATTGACCCGGACCGCATTCTTCCTGAACGGCGTACTCCTGCACAGAAACGCATCGCAGCAAGTAAACGAAGGCAAGGCTGTTTCATTGGAAGGATTCATCCCCGGAAAAAGCGAAGGCGACCTGAAACCGGGCGACCTGCTGTTCTTCGGGAAGCGGGCCACGGAAGAAAAACCGGAAAGAATCACCCATGTGGCAATGTATATAGGCGGAGGCAGGATAATCCACTCTTCACACGAAGTCAGAATCAACTCGCTGAATCCATCGGAACCGGACTATTACAGCGGCGCGACAAGGCTCTTGCGGGCAAGCCGGATGTGCGATGCGGACGGGACCCCGTACACATCAGTGAAGATTACCGCAAGTCCTTACTATTTTCAAAAATTTTGACTAACTTTGCGGAATCCGTGCAAACGCATGCAGACCATGCACGAAACACGGCACCGATAAAGCAATTTATTAAAAACAGTTCGTAATACTATGAATCTTAGAGATTTCAAAAAAGACGTTGAATACATTGTCGGCGAATTCGTCGATGATTGTTCTCTCTTCATTACCCTCAACCCTCACAAGAGTTCAGAGAAGATTGCCGAGATCATCAGCGAGGCAGTGGACCTGTACAATGACATGAAGGACAAGGCTAATGCCAAGGTTGAGCCTAAGCTGAGAAAGGCATGGTTCGCAAATCTCCATAAAGAGATGTTCGAAAGAACAGATGCTCTCTACGAGAAACTCAGCGCTGTAGTTACAGCAAAGGAAGGCGAATAATTTTCTCCACCAGAAGAAGATAAGGGCTGATTATCAATACGATAGTCAGCCTTTTTCGTTACCCTGCAGCAAGACCTCACCCGTTGCAGAGTTTCACCAGAAGGGCATCGATAAAATTGCATACCGCGGCGGGATCCTCGACAATGTTGTTCGTCATTATTGAAAAGACGATAGTATCCTCGGAAAACGAGCCACGCGAAGAAACACCGCCGGCAGGAAGGATATAACCGGAATAGCACAGGACCCCGTTCATGGAACCGCTCTTCATGCGGACACGGCGGCGGAGCGAATCCGGACAATTCTTCATGCGCGAACCACCTGCTACAGAAAGAGTTGAAAGATACTGCGCAGAAGGACGCGACTGCGACATCGCCTTCAGGAAGCGGCAGAAAAAGTCCGGCGAAATGTAGTTGTGCCGCGCCAGACCGCTGCCGTCCACCATTCTCATACCGCATCCGCCATCCACGCCAAGACTATCCAACTCCCTGAGAATCACCACCCCGCAAGAATCGTACGACGCCGAACCCGTCCGCGTCTTCGAAATCATACGGATCAATGTTTCCGCATAAAAATTGTCGCTCCGGTCATTCGTCACCTTGGCGATTTCCAGAAGCGAAGGCGAACGGAAGGAAGCGATAGTGCGTATCGAGGCAGGAGACGCGGCAGGACGCGAAGACACCTCACGGGAAAACTTCTCCGCCTCACGGACATTGCCATAAGAATCGACATCTGCAGCACCGCCGTTGGAAATGCCGGCACCGCGAAGGAATTCGCTGAAGGACCAGGCGCAGGTCATTGCCCCGAACTTATTGCTGCACTGTTCTTTACGCCTCCCCTTGTCGATGGCCAGCGAGCCACGCAGCTCCGCCACTGGAGCCAGGTCCGTATTGAACAGATACAGATTGTCCCCGGAGCCAGCCGGAGAAGTGAAAGCATTGACACGAAACCGGAGCCACGGGAGGGAAGGCGACATTGAAACGACATTGACCTTCGACTTCAGCGCGGTCGGTTCGACATTGACAGTCAGGATGTTACGGGCGAAGCAGAGGCCGTTTCCCCCGGCACCGAAATCCGTTCCGAGGTCATTGTACGCCCAGTTTTCGTTCTCGATCGGGCCGTCGAAGAAGCGCCCGTCGCCGATGACGAGGCCGGAAATCCGATGAATTCCGGCGCGGGTCAATGCCCTTTTCCACGTCGCGAAAAGGGTGTCGCGTGATGGTGCCATCATATCGCCGGAAGCGATGGTCGGGTCGCCGCCGCCCACTATGTAGAGGTCCCCGTGGAGAGTCCCGTTGCTGACATGTCCGGTATAGCCGAGCCGCGTCGTGAAACGAAATCCAGGACCGAGGGAATTGAGAGCTAAACCAGTGGTAATCAGCTTGGTATTCGACGCAGGTATCAGCTTCCGCATACTGCCGTACTCCGCGAGAGTATCCCCGTTCATGCTCACCGCCAGAATGCCGCAGACGCCCGAGCGGAAAGGCTCCTCCGCCATTTTCAGGTCAATGAATTTCTGCGCCGGCGAAAAACGGGACGAATCAGCCCTGCGGGCCAATGAATCTCCGATCTCTGCCCCACGGATTCCGGATTCAATGCCGAAAAACATCGACATTGACAATATTATAGTAAAAATCAATTTCATATCCGCCACAAATATCCGCAAAGTTACGGAAAGTTCTGCACCGATTCTTATCATTTTTGCTTACATTTGCAGTTCACGAAACTTATAATAAAACAAAGTATGAGCAAAAGAGTTCTCGTGTCAGGCGGTGCCGGATTCATCGGCAGCCACGTGACAGTCGAATTGATTCAGGCTGGCTACGATGTCGTTGTAGCCGACGATATGTCAAACTGCGACATGACCTGTTTCGAAGGTGTAAAAAAGATCACCGGTAGGGAAGACATCCCGTTCATCAAGATGGATTTCTGTGACTTGGAAGCAGTAAACAAGCTGTTCTCCGAATTCCAGATCGATGCAGTCATCCATTTCGCTGCGTTCAAGGCAGTCGGCGAATCTGTAGCCGAGCCGGTAAAATACTACACCAACAACCTTTCATCATTCCTGAACGTTATCGAGGCTGCCCGCACCCACGGCGGATGCAACGTGCTGTTCTCCTCTTCTGCAACAGTTTACGGCGAGCCGGACAAGCTTCCTGTAACCGAGGAGTCCCCACGTCAGCCTGCAACATCCCCTTACGGCAACACGAAGCAGATCTGCGAAGACATTCTCCGCGATTCAGTGAAAGCTTACGCAAGATATGGCACGGAAGTTACTCCGGGCGTACATAAAGAGGGCTGCATCAAGGGTATCGCGCTCAGATATTTCAACCCAATCGGCGCCCACCCGTCAGCACTCATCGGCGAACTCCCGAGAGGCGTGCCTAACAACCTCGTACCGTTCATCACCCAGACCGCAATCGGCAAGCGCGAGTGCCTGAGCATCTTCGGCAATGACTATCCTACCCCGGACGGAACATGCCAGAGAGACTACATCGACATCGTCGACCTCGCCAAGGCACACGTTTACGCTGTCGCAAGAATGCTCGACGGCAAGATGGAAAAGGACTACGAGATTTTCAACATCGGCACAGGCCGTCCGGTTTCCGTCCTCGAATTGGTCAATGCTTTCGAGAAGGTGAACGGCGTCAAACTGAACTACAAGTTCGCTCCACGTCGCGCAGGTGACGTTACAGCCATCTGGGCAGACCCTTCACTTGCCAACAAAAAGCTCGGATGGAAGGCAGAACGTACTGTAGAACAGACACTTGAGGCAGCTTGGGCCTGGGAGAAGCATCTCGCAGGAAAATAAATGCCGAAAAATTTTACTATCTTTGCGAAATGAACATAAATTCATTATTCTAGAATATGATTTACACACAAGAAGTGCAGCACATGTGCTGCGTTGCAAAAGGCGCGAATCACGCCAATGCTCCTATTCCTGAAGAGGGAAAATGGGTGCATTCAAAAGAGATCAAGGACATTTCCGGCCTTACACACGGTATCGGTTGGTGTGCTCCTCAGCAGGGTGCCTGCAAATTGACACTCAACGTCAAGGACGGTATCATCGAAGAGGCTCTCGTAGAGACTATCGGCTGCTCCGGTATGACACACTCAGCTGCCATGGCTTCTGAAATCCTTCCTGGCAAGACACTCCTTGAGGCTCTCAACACAGACCTCGTTTGCGATGCCATCAACACTGCGATGCGTGAGCTTTTCCTTCAGATCGTTTACGGACGTACCCAGTCTGCTTTCTCAGAGGGCGGTCTTCCTGTAGGCGGTTCACTTGAGGACCTCGGAAAGAACCTCCGCAGCCAGGTAGGTACAATGTTCGGTACCAAAGCCAAAGGAAGCCGTTACCTCGAAATGACCGAGGGATACTGCACCAAGATGGCTCTCGATGAGAACAATGAAGTTATCGGTTACGAGTTCGTAAACCTCGGCAAGCTTATGGATGCTCTCAAGGGTGGCGCTACAGGCCCGGAGGCTATCGAGAAGGCCAAAGGAACATACGGCCGCTTCAAGGACGCTGTTAAGTATATTGACCCACGTAAAGAGTAAGAGAACATGGCACTTTTTGAAAGCTACGAGCGTCGTATTGATAAGATCAATGCAACTCTCAACAAATATGGAATCAAAGACATCGACGATGCAAAGGCAATCTGCGATGCCAAGGGTATCGACCCTTACAAGATGTGCGAAGACACTCAGAAAATCTGCTTCGAGAATGCGAAGTGGGCTTATGTCGTAGGTGCAGCCATCGCTATAAAGAAAGGCGTAAAGTCTGCTGCTGAGGCTGCCGAGGCTATCGGTGAAGGTCTCCAGGCATTCTGCATCCCTGGTTCAGTTGCTGATGACCGTAAAGTAGGTCTCGGACATGGTAACCTCGCAGCCCGTCTCCTCAGCGAGAACACGGAGTGCTTCGCATTCCTCGCAGGTCACGAGTCTTATGCTGCCGCTGAAGGCGCTATCAAGATCGCAGAGATGGCCAACAAGGTTCGTCAGAAACCTCTCCGCGTCATCCTCAACGGTCTCGGAAAGGACGCTGCAAAGATCATTTCCCGTATCAACGGCTTCACATATGTACAGACCCAGTTCGATTACTATACCGGTGAGGTAAAGGTAATTTCTGAGACCAAGTACTCTGAGGGCGTACGTGGCGGCGTACGTTGCTATGGCGCTGATGATGTTCGCGAAGGCGTTGCCATCATGTGGAAGGAGAACGTGGACATTTCCATCACCGGTAACTCTACCAACCCTACACGTTTCCAGCACCCTGTAGCAGGAACATACAAGAAGGAGCGCGTGCTCGCAGGCAAGCCATACTTCTCAGTAGCATCAGGCGGCGGTACCGGACGTACACTTCACCCGGACAACATGGCTGCAGGTCCAGCTTCTTACGGTATGACCGATACTCTCGGCCGTATGCACTCTGACGCTCAGTTCGCAGGTTCATCTTCAGTTCCTGCTCACGTCGAGATGATGGGCTTCCTCGGAATGGGTAACAACCCTATGGTAGGTGCAACTGTTGCAGTAGCTGTAGCTGTAGCTCAGGCTATGTAATCAGGCATCTCGCCAAGATACAATAAGCGGAACGTTCGAAATTGAGCGTTCCGCTTTTTTTATTTATTGGTTTCAATTAATTTTTCCGCGACTATCCGCGCCGCCTCCCCAATTATCTGCACACACGGCCGTTTCTTGTAATACTCCGCCGTGCGCTGCGACGGCATAGGGGTTTCGCGCTGTCCTGACTTGTCCAGACCAAGCAATTCGCGGCACACGATACTGCCGCCGTTTGCCGCCTTGAATTTCTCCGCAAAATCCTGAACGATAGCATAATTCGTCTTGCGGGCCTCCATATCGGCAGGGACATCGGCAGGAGAAATGAAACCCGCCATCATGGTACAGCCGCTGAAAGCGCCACATACCTCACGAAGCCGTCCCATACCGCCGCCGAAACCGGAACCTATTATCTTCAGCAATTTCTCATCAGCAATACCGGATGCCTCCAGGACATCGGCAAATGCAAGTATCACTGACTGTGTACAATTAAATCCCTGTTTGAAAAGCGCCTGCGCTTTCTGACTCCGTTCTTCCGGAGAAAATCCCTGTGGCAATTTCATATTATTGTCTGAATAAATTTTTCACAAGTGCCGGAATATCAGCTACTTTTACCACTTCGATACCCTTCGCGGCAGCATTGTCAATGGACGTGAATGAAGAAATGAATATCTTGCGGAAACCTAGTTTCGCGGCCTCGATAACGCGACGCTCCGGCTGGTTCACCGGACGGATTTCGCCGCTCAAGCCGATTTCCCCTGCGAAACAGATATTGGCAGGAATCGCGAAATCGAAATTCGAAGAAAGGACTGCGCAGACCACCGCCAGGTCGCATGCTGGATCTGTAACTCTCAGTCCTCCAGCCATATTCAGGAACACGTCCTTCATATTGAGCTTGAATCCCGCACGCTTTTCCAGCACTGCCAGAAGCATGTTCAATCTGCGGACATCGAAACCGGTAGCCGAACGCTGCGGTGTGCCGTATGCGGCAGAACTTACAAGTGCCTGAACCTCGAAAAGGAACGGACGCATGCCATCCAGCATTGCACAGACGGCCGTACCGCTGAGCCCCTCCTCATGCATCGGCATCAGCATTTCCGACGGGTTGGTCACCTCACGCAACCCCTTGCCGGTCATCTCGAAAACAGCCAGCTCCGACGTAGAGCCGAAACGGTTCTTTATGCTTCGCAGCAGGCGATAAGCCCCCTTGTTGTCACCCTCGAACTGGAGCACCACGTCCACGATATGTTCCAGGATCTTCGGTCCCGCGATGTAGCCGTCCTTGGTAATATGGCCGATGAGAATCACCGGCACGCCGGACATTTTCGCATAATGCAGCAGCATTGCCGTCACTTCCTTTATCTGCGAAACTGAGCCGGCGGAAGAATCGACATTGGAGGAAAACATGGTCTGCACCGAGTCCACGACCATCAGGTCCGGCTTCAGAGCATCCGCTTGCGCAATGATGTTGCTTATGTCTGTCTCGCTGTAAATGAAGCAGTTGGAGTTATCTCCTCCAAGCCTGTCTGCACGCATTTTCACCTGCCTCGCGCTCTCCTCGCCCGACACGTACAATGTCTTCAGCGCAGGCGCGCCCAACGGAATCTGAAGGGACAATGTGGATTTGCCGATGCCGGGCTCGCCGCCTATCAGGACCAATGAACCTCTGACAATGCCTCCGCCGAGCAGCCGGTCGACTTCTGCCAATCCAAGTGAAATCCTGTTCTCTGCAGATGCTTCGATTTCTTTCAGATGCAATGGCCTGTGATTCGGCGCGGCAGCTGCCTGTGACACATTACGTGACGGCTTTCCTGTCGCCACGGTCTGTTCCACCATGGTATTCCACTCCCCGCATGCCGGACAACGCCCCATCCATTTGGGGCTTTCGTTTCCGCAATTCTTGCAGAACCACACGGTCTTTTCCTTCGTTGCCATAATATAAGCGTTTCTTCCTGCAAATATAATACAAAAAAAAGCAGCATCCTGAGTTACCTCAAGGTACCGCAATTTTTCCTGCGCCCAAATATGGGCTCAATTGGGTTTTGCCTAATTATTCAGCAACAACGCTATCAGCAGCAGCGCAGCAGCTTGAATCAGCGCAAGCAGCACAGCTATCTGCAACACAGCAGGTGCTGTCAGCCTGAGCAGCCTCAGCTTCAGCAGCAGCTTTCTTAGAAGCATTGTTTCCGCAAGATGCAGCAGCAACCATCATGGCTACAACTGCCAAAGACATAAATACCTTCTTCATGGCTTTAAAACTTTAACTAGTTAAACTAAAATTTTATAACGCGGCAAAAGTACACTTATTTTGGAAAACTACAAACAAAAATCTAAAATTTTTTAGTTAAAAAACGTAATTATCTAGAAATTAGTGCTTTTGTAACGTTCTAGGCTCATGAAAAACCTCCATTCCGTGAATATTTCCGTCGTCGATATGAAATCGCAAGGCAGTCCGCTCCACGTGCCATCCCTGGATGCCGCATGCACCCGGATTGATATAGAGCACGCCGGCCGCAGGGTCGTTTTTCACCATGAGAATATGAGAATGACCGCACACGAAAATATCCGGAGCATAACGGGTGATCAATGCCCTTGCTTTATAATCGTAATGTCCGGGACGGCCTCC
>SAMEA3663023__coassemble_1559_pt1 | contig 11462 bp, 9 predicted proteins | sample SAMEA3663023__metabat2_low_PE_030 | metagenome-assembled genome bin SAMEA3663023 (sample SAMEA3663023) | pig gut metagenome | biome: pig gut; feature: pig-associated habitat; material: faeces | place: France | collected 2012 | reverse complement strand
GCCATGGCCTTTGCGGCTTCGTCCATATTCTCCACCTGCCTCATCAACGGTTATCCATCAATAATAGTCCTAATGCTATATTTCGTCATGGCATAGCCATTTCCCTTTTTTCTGAGAAGAAAAGAGTCCTCCACCCTTCCACAGCGGTCCGTTTCGGCAGCCGTCTTGCCCTGTCTTGCGGTCATGACCTGACGGGCTGAAAAAATACGTGAAAGCCCTTGCACACAAGGCCGCTGACTGGGTGTTTTTTTGTAAGAGCAAATTTTAATGGCATTACACATACACATGTGTATGTGTATATGTATATGTGTAGTTCTACGCCGTCTTTTCGCTCTTGTCTTTCCATAGCGATTGTGCTATCGTTCAAATAGAACGATGAGGGGTGGGGATTAGCCTATGAGGAGGAGAACTATGAGGTCCTGGGAAAACTACAAAGATCATGTCAAAGCAAGCAATGAAGAAGACCGCCGTAATATGGAAGAAATTGAGGAAATAAGCGATATTGTTTCTTCCATCATCCGGCGGAGGCAGAAACTGGGCATCAGCCAGTGCGCCCTTGCAGAACGGTGCGGCATTCCTCTATCCTCGGTCGCTCGCATTGAAACGTTCAAGACAATGCCCAAACTCGATACGCTCATCAAAGCTTACATGCGCACTCGACCTGAAACTCCAAGTTGCAGTAGTCGAATAGATGAAGGAGGTGTTCACATGAGTCGGGAATTGGAACAGTGGCTATTGGAGGAGCGTGAAGAAGGGAAGACCGAGTAGCGACCTTGTTTAAACGGATGAAAGCCGACGGCCGCTTGCAGGACTTCTCTGACGCCCTTGACGATAAGACCGCCAGAGAAAAATTATATAAAGAATACGGCATCGAATGACCGAAAAGCCCTGTGCAGAACGCACTGGGCTTTTTTCTTCTAGATTAATCACTCTTATCGTCTCAAGACGGAAGAGATATCTGTCTGTACTTTCATGCTTATTTTATTTATAATATAAGCATGAAAGTTGGTGATTCCTATGAAGAAAACTTCCGATTTCATTGATACCTCCGGTATGTTGCTAACTAAGAATGCGATACAGGGAGGCATTAAAAAAGATAAATTCTATCGTTTTATTGCAGCCAATCATTTTGAAAAAGCAGCCCACGGTATATATCTTTCTCCGGAAGCCTGGAAAGATGAGTCTTTCGTGCTTCATCAGCGCTGTCCGCAAGCTGTCTTTTCTCATGATGAAGCCTTGTTTTACCATGGACTGACCGACCGCGAACCCATACAGCGGACCCTTACGATTTATTCTGGCTACAATACCCAGAAACTGAAAGAATCTGGCACTAAGGTTTTCACAGTAAAAAAAGAATTATTGAATGTAGGAAAGATTGAAGTTGAAAATTCCTATGGTCACAAAATTCCGGTTTATGATTTGGAGCGAACTATCTGTGATTTGATGCGAAGCCGCCGTTATTTTGAAATCCTGGATTTCCAAACAGCCATAAAGACCTATGTAAAACGCCCAGATAAAGATTTAAATAAACTTATGGCTTATGCTCCACTTTTCCGTGTTGAAAAACGAATCCGCCAATATATGGAGGTACTTCTGTAACTGATGAACTTGGTTCAAAATGTCATTGATCCATATATGCGGAAATCGAAACAATCTTGTTATTCTTTATTCCAAAGATAAGTCCCCTCATTCCTGATGGAAAAACATAATATTCATAATATGTAATGCCATTACGTTGGAAAATATGATCTTCTTTGCCGTAAATATCATTCAATACGGATTTATTCATCCCAACGGCAACACCGGCCGGGGTCGCCCAACCATTATTGGCCGTAGTTTTAATACTGAATATAGCTTTTCCACCTATAGAGAAAATAGATACGGTATCCCCATATTTATAGGTGTATTGGCTAAATGCCGGAAGATTACAGGGCTTGACTGTATCCAGAACCGGCTTCCCATAGATACTTTCCATATATTCCAGCGTATAACCAGGCCTTAAACCACCAACTTCCGCTGCCTCATTGGGAACCAATGCATAGGAAGACGGTATTCCCCCCATCGCAAAGGTCAGGCTGCTGACGGAAATCATAGCGGCAATGATTCTTTTCAACATATGACACACCTCTGTTCATTTTTAATAAAAACAAGTTTCTATTTTAACAGCAGTTTACAACTTTTTGAACAAATAAATATCGCGTAACCACACTTTGAAGTATAATGAATCTGCTAAAAAACACCACATCAAAGGAGTTACGCGAGGAGTTCATTATACCTCGAAAATTTGATAATGGGTAATCTGTTTCGTTTCTTTTCTCAATATTTTTCTACGTCAACACGACCAACGCAATGCCTGTTGACCTGGTTGGTCATGGCCCAGCTAACCTTGCAGTCCTTCCCATCCCTTCGGTTTCTTCACCGGAATTTCTTGTCCTCGGCAACACATCATTGCTTGAACAGCTATTACTGGGCACTCCAGAACGAAACGGTGACGAGCCGTTCTCTCCGCCTGCAAACAGCGGAATTGGCTTGCAGCCTGATTCCGGCGGCCTTACAGAATGAACCGGTCTTTCTCAGTGTCGATGATACGACGGTACCGAAATTCGGCAAGAAGTTCGATGCTGTTTCTCTGTTGCATGACCATGCCTGCCATACAGGCAAGCCTTACGTAAATGGTCATTGCTTCGTCAGTTTGACACTGAGTGTCCCTGTCCTGAACCAGCATGAAGGAAAAGCTCCGCTTATCCGCTATCTGGCGGTTCCCGTAGGGTACCGGATGTGGACGAAAGAGCAGACCAAACTTGAATTAGCCGGTGATCTCATCGAGGAGGTGATGCCCTTACTGAAAGACCGGCAGGTATTACTGTTCTTTGACAGTTGGTATGCCAAAAGCACGCTGATAGAGCGGGTTTTGCAATATCCCCACCTGGCCTTCATCTGCAATGTCCGCAGTGATTCAGCGATATATGAATTGCCGCCCTTGCCTAACGGCAAGCCGGGACGCCCGAAAAAACGAGGAAAACGGATTCATCTGGCTCCCGGCGGCTTTTCTTCAGTACCTTGGCCCCTAGTGATTTGCATATGAGCTGCGCCTGGCAGGAACGGGAGATAGACCAATTACTATGACCAGAAGATCTTCTGGTCGCTGAGTGCCTACCGGATTCGCCGTCAAAATGGCATTGAACATATGGTGAATCTGGTAACCCTCGTTCACAGCAGCCTGAAAATGCTGCCGTATCTGGATAATCATTTCGCAAAGTACCAAAACGCCAGTCTGCAAGAGCTGCGAAGCTATATAAGCTGGCAAATACAGGTGAAATATTTTTGGGCACTTTGGTCTCTAAGGCCCAAACCGCAAAAAATTCAACGGACTTAGTTCAGGCCTTGTGTAAACTAGCTTCGGAAACTACCGAGGCGGCGTAAAAGTTGTAAAGTGCTGTTAAATAAATGAAACTGAGATTATAAATATATAGTAGAAGATGCACTGGTATAAAACCTCTTCCACATACATAACAATCCACCATCTGCCTAAATCAGGGTACAGAGATGCGAATCCGACACTGATTCCTGTTCCGCTTATTCTCCCAAGCACGGCCTTCGCGTTGCAGTTTCGTACGGCTTTCGATTCGCCGATTGAGGCATTGCCTGGACAACACATTCAGTTCAATCTCGGCCATATTCAGCCAGCTGCCATGTTTCGGCGTATGGTGTATCTCAAGCCGTCTGGCCAGTCGGTTGGCCTCATCCAGTCTGAACCGTTTGTAACGAGAACCGGGCGTATGCGTGTTCAGGTTATCCATGACCAGAATAATCTGTTCTGCCTGTGGATACATGACATCGCATAGATACTGAATCTCCTCGGCCCAATCCAGAGCTGTCCGCCGCTCTCTCACGGAGATGTGCTGGCGGCCTGTAAGAGGTTCCACCGCAGCAAAAATACTGCATGTCCCATTGCGTTTGTATTCCGCATCGATCTTCTCGACAGCGCCGGGACGCATGGGGAGTGGCGCGCGGACCTCACCAAGAAGTTGTATGGGCTTCTCATCCAAGCAGACAACGGGATACCTCGGTACATAAGGACGCTCATACACTTCGATGATGTCTTCCATACAGGCAACAAAATCAGCATCTGGTTTCTGGGGAATGCACCAATAGTCTTTCAGGTGAGGACGCAATGCGTTTTTTTTAGCATCCGTCGCACGGCTTCTTCGCCAGCAGTAAGGCCGAGTTCGACTCTCGCGTGTTCTGTGATGAGCTTGGTAGTCCATCTGGCATACCCTTCAGGAGGGCTGCCGCAGGCCATGGCGACAATCCTGGCTTCCATGGCACCGTCGATTTTGCGCGTAGCGTTGTCTGAATTCACATTACGATTCAGGACAAGCGTGCGTTGGAGTCCGCTCTCGCAGTAAAGCTTGACGACATTGCAGCCCATCTTCAATGACACTCCGAGGTAATACGCACAGTTGCGGTACGTCGTGTCAGGATTGCAAGACATCTTTCAGATGATTGCGCTCCGCATTTGTCAACAGGATCTTGTATTTCCGCTCGCGTCCACTCATGATGCAACCCCTCCATGTTGATAGCTATATCTTTATATGTCTATTGTACCAGAAAGATTGATGTAATGTATATATGAAAGAGGTCCTACACTAGCTTCGGAAACTACCGAGGCAGCGTAAAAGTTGTAAAGTGCTGAATACGGGGAGATTTACTAGGACTATATGCGATACCTATGTCGGGTATCACATATAGTCCCATAGTGAATAAACTCCAAATGTGGCCCAACCGCGATAACAACTATACAATGGACTTGAAATCAAATTATTATCGTGCATATCTCCCCACCAATGATAAGAAATAGCCGCTACTTTATTGTTCTTTTTGTTAATATAGAATATAACTGTATGATGGTCTTGGTCATAATAACCTAACCTATAGAATGACTTTTCGTGTGCAGACATTCCTACAGTTACATCCGAATCATGCCAACCAGTGTTAGGTTCTTTTTTATAAATGCCTGGTACCCTATTATCATAAACCTTAACCTTATCATAAACCTTGCCATATGCATTTATTACATCATTGATAGTAGATCCTACTTGTATGCCTTTATCCGTTTTTATGCCAGGTTTTATAATTACAACTTGAACAAGTTGACCAGGTTGTAATAATTTATATGAATCATTATTGATGATTAAAACAAGCATACTAGAATCGTTTTTCATGTATCCATCAATCCCAGGTTGATGGTCATATTTAGGTTTAATAAAATGGAAACCATTTTCATTTAAATAATTCCACATATTCATCGAATTGTCATAGTTGAACTTATTCATAATCCCGGCGTCATCTACATACGCAAATGACGTCGCTCCTATAAGCATAAAAGCAATAGATAAAACTATTTTCGTTAATCTTTTAATCATTCAACTCATCTCCGTCAAAAACGATTAGAATACGATGCAGTCATAAAAAGCCATTCATAACAAGTTGTTCTTTTTTTATACGGGCATGTCAAGTAAACAAACCATCGAAATTTTTATTTCCATGAAAGAATGTATTAATATAATTGCACCAAATAATACAGTGCGATTTATAGTAATCCCACCATACTCCAATTAATTCCATTGTTCTATTGATTGTAAAACCTTGAGAAAACCAATGATAAAGAAATTGTCCAATATAAATATCAATACCTAAAATCATGGGAAGCACAATATAAAAAAAATGATTTCTTCTAATAACAAAACGATTGGCCGAGAACAATAAACTCCCCGCTACTAACGGAGTAACAAGAAAAATGAGTCCTAAGAGTACATCAATAGCAATCATCATAACAAGCATAGTAATCGCATTTTCAAATAGTACAGGTAACTTTATATAGCTTATAACCACTCCTAAGAACACAAGAACTAAAAGTCCAACACCACCCATTCCGCCTAGAATCTTTCCTATCAGCTCGGATATATTGACTGCATGATAGCTTAAATAATAATAGGTAAACCGAACTATCGTCCATAGTGTAAAACCAGTAACACAAAGATTAACAAGGTCTAATATTCCCCCACAAAAATAATTAAAGACCATATTCAAAAGTCCAGCAATGATTTCATTCTTTTGTCCTAAAACATCAGTAATAACATAATCAACGCCAAAATTCCACAACCAGTTGACGATATATGCCCCAATAATAATGAGCCCATTCCAAAGCAAAAGCCCGCCCCAGTCTTTAGTTTCCTTCCACATAAATACATCTCCTCATGATAACGAAAATACATTTTATACATTAAAAGTTTATATTTTCTATCATTAAAGAGCATAATCAAAAATTTTAATTTCTGTAATTTTCCCGTTTCTAGTTGTAAAGACAATCCATTTGCCGTCTTCATGATACGAAATAATACCTCTGTCATTCTTAAACGGTGTGCCATAAAGCTGCGTAATTACATCGGCATCCATCCCCACCGTAATTCCTGCCGGCGTACTAAATCCATTATTCGCCATGACAAATATACCTGTAACAGTATTACTATTAGCATCAAATTCAATGCGAAGGGATGAACCATAGGTGTACTCATAATAGTTCCCGTCAGGTCCAGGCCGTACGCCAGAATCTTTATCTGGTTCGCCGTAAAGGCTCTTTACGTAATCGGCAGATGAACCAACAGTAATACCTCCTAAAGAAAACTCAGAATCCGGAATCGATGCAAAAGCCGTCGTTCCCACTATCATACATACCATTGTTAAGGTAGTACAAATCCATTTTTTCAACATATAACACACCTCTGTTCATTTTTTAACAAAAACACGTTCTTATTTTAATAACAATTAAATTATACCATAAAAGATTATCTTTTGTGACATAAGTTTCAAAGAAATAAGGAACCGTACATGATAGTGAAAATCCATCATGTACGGTCCTTTTAAATGATTATTAGTGGGAATCTGTATTCATTTTACTTTTTCTCTGCATCGCGGCTAGCAGTAATATCGAAGGGAATCCGTTGTTCCCTAATGGCTTTTTTAATGAAGACATTGACTGCCGTGGACATGCTCATGCCGATAGAATCGCAGAACATGTCGAAGTCTTTTTTCAACTTCGTGTCGATACGAATGCAAAGCGCTGTTTGTGCCATGATATCCCCCCCTACTTTTATCCATTCAGACGTTCCAAGATTTGCTTAATTTGTGCCTTCATTTCTTCATTTTCTTTTTCCATTTTCTGGTTAGCTTTTTCTAAGGCATTAATCTGTTCGGACTGTTTCTGAATAGTCTGTGCCATTTCAGCCTTGCTGACACCGTTATATACGGAGCCCTGGCCCAGTTTGAAGGAGACGCCGGCATTGAAGCCCGGGTCACCATTGCCAAGGGAAATACCCATGTTGACCATGGTGTTGGCGTTCGGCTGGTAGAAGGCACCGATAGCGGCTGCGTTAGCATTATGGTAATGACCGTAGCCTACGGCGAAGCTTGCTTTATCAGCCGGGTCGAATTCCAACGGATGGAGTGCTGCCAAAGCATTGCTGCCGGCTGCGGCTCTGTTGATGTTCGTATCCAAACGGCTGTAAGCATTGTTCATGTCGCGGTAAATCTGCTGTGTATTGGCTGCGGTGAGGCCGTTGACGTAGCCGACATTAGCTGCACTGTTCGGGTCGTTAGCATCGCTGATGACGCCGGTGATGACGCGGCCCGTCGTATTGCCATTGGCGTCCTTGCCGCTGACATCTATCTTCGTGGCCGTGCTGTTGCCACCAATCTGGATGGTGTCACCCTTGTCATTCGTGTGGATGAGGTCACTTGTCGTCTTGAGACCCGTGTCCAGAGCAGACAGGTTCTGACCGACTGTGTTACTGCCCTTGATGTAAGAGCCATCCTTGTCCACATGGACTTCCTTGTAGAGCGTATCACCGGAAATCAGGTTGCCATCGCCCTTTGCGACTGTGCCGTTGTTGTTGGCCGAAATCGTATAGGTCTTGTTGCCCTTGTCATCTACATTGTCAGCTACGGTAATCGCCGTGCCAGCCTTGACCTGGACAGCATCTTTCGACAAGTTCTTGATAACTGTCTTGCCAGCATCCGTAAAGCCTTCACCATTCTTAATCTTGGTGATTTCGTTGGTGTTGTTCGTCACCTTTTCAGTGATGGCCTTATCCGCTGCTTCACGAGCTTGCTGTTCGTTGTAGAGCTGCTTGCCGTTGACAGCCTCAGTGCTGCTATCGTTCAAAGCGCCATCCTTGACATTAGTGATGGTCGTGCCATCCTTGCCGCCCAGCGTGACTTTCGACTTGTTGGAGTCCTTGTCGTACTGGACCGCATTGTCGCTGAGGTTCTGCATGTTGTTGGTGATATTCTGGATGGACTCAGTATTCTTTGCGATATTGTCGGCATTGGTCTTGACCTGCGAATCGAGAGCACCTAAGTTCTGACCTGTCGTTTTATCTTCGGAAACGTAATTCAGTTTCTTGCCATCCTCTGCAATCGGCTTGTTGTACTCATAGACCGTCTTGCCCGTGACCAGCTGACCATTATCTTTTTCGATCTTGCCGGTACCGATAGCACTGCCCCACTTTTCAGCATTGGCTTTCTGGGCTTCTGCCGAAGCAGCCTTACCATCAGCACCTTTCAGGTTAGCCCCGATGTTGGATGCATCGACATTGGCTTTCTTATTCAAGCCGTTAGCGCCTTCGGTCAAATCCTTCTTAGCATCGTTGACCATGTTCTGGACATCGCCGACGTTAGCGGCATTGTACTTGTTCTGGTCCGTAACAGTATACTTACCATTTTTGTCCTTCTCAATGCCGCTGCCTACATTGGTGATCTTGCCGCCGTTGACATTGACACTGCCATCTTCGCCAAGGTCAATCTTGGCACCGGTCGTTACATCCTTGCCGTCGACCTCGGTGGTCTTCTGGTTGCTGATGGACGTGATGTCCTTCAGGTCTTTTGCCAGCTGGACTTTCAGCTTGCCACCGTCGCTATTGACGCCAATGTTCTTTTCCGTCAAGTTCTTGCTGTCCGCACCGCCGATGATATCGAGGGTGTTGTTGAGCTTCTTAGCAATGACAGTCGTATCATCACCCTTGAACTTCAGACCGTCTTCCATGGTAGCTACTTGGTGTTCACCGGTCTTATCCGTATAGACGATACGGGTCAGGCTCGTTCCATCTACGCCTTTTTCACCTTTAACACCATCCTTGCCATCCGTTCCAGTTTTTCCATCATAGCCATTCTTGACCGTGATATCGATGGAAGTTCCCGGCTTGCCATCTGCACCATTCATGCCATTGGTGCCAGCAGGACCCGTGAGGCCGATATGGCCGACGCCGTCTTTACCGGAAATGGAGACCGCATCGTTGCCGTCCGTGCCGGAGATGCCGACTTTACCGTCGATACCATCCTTACCGGCTTCGCCCTTCGGGCCGGTAATGGTGACGCCGTCTTTTCCTGGTGCACCATCTTTACCATCAAGACCGCGGACCGTGATGCCATCAGAGCCGTTCAGGCCGATATGGCCATCCTTGCCGTCGATGCCGATCTTGCCGTCTTCACCGTCCTTGCCCGGCTTGCCGATTGTGATGTCCTTGGCCAGCTTCAAATCATACGTGACCTTGCCAGTCGTAGCATCTGTGGATTCATGGAGCAGGATGTTCTTGCCGGCATAAACATCTTGTTTAGTCTTTTCATCCTTGGTACCGGCTGGCGTGCCGCCTTCTACGGTCAGTGCCGTATGAGCAACACTGGCTTTTGCATTGACATCGTTGTAGACTTTCTGCAAATCGCCAAGGTTAGCTGCATTCTTCAGAGCATCGCCAGTTGCTGTAGCAATCGTGGCATCCTTACCTTCTGCATCTTTGGCACCATCAAGGGCACTCTTGATGTTCGTGATCTTGTTGCCATCGACATTGACATCGCCACCAGTGATGGTAGTCGTGCCGTCAGTACCAAGGGTAATCTTAGCACCGGTGGTTACGACTTTGTCACCATCCTTAGTCGTCGTCTGGTTGCTGATGGACGTGATGTCCTTCAGGTCTTTTGCCAGCTGGACTTTCAGCTTGCCACCGTCGCTATTGACGCCAATGTTCTTTTCCGTCAAGTTCTTGCTGTCCGCACCGCCGATGATATCGAGGGTGTTGTTGAGCTTCTTAGCAATGACAGTCGTATCATCACCCTTGAACTTCAGACCGTCTTCCATGGTAGCTACTTGGTGTTCACCGGTCTTATCCGTATAGACGATACGGGTCAGGCTCGTTCCATCTACGCCTTTTTCACCTTTAACACCATCCTTGCCATCCGTTCCAGTTTTTCCATCATAGCCATTCTTGACCGTGATATCGATGGAAGTTCCCGGCTTGCCATCTGCACCATTCATGCCATTGGTGCCAGCAGGACCCGTGAGGCCGATATGGCCGACGCCGTCTTTACCGGAAATGGAGACCGCATCGTTGCCGTCCGTGCCGGAGATGCCGACTTTACCGTCGATACCATCCTTACCGGCTTCGCCCTTCGGGCCGGTAATGGTGACGCCGTCTTTTCCTGGTGCACCATCTTTACCATCAAGACCGCGGACCGTGATGCCATCAGAGCCGTTCAGGCCGATATGGCCATCCTTGCCGTCGATGCCGATCTTGCCGTCTTCACCGTCCTTGCCCGGCTTGCCGATTGTGATGTCCTTGGCCAGCTTCAAATCATACGTGACCTTGCCAGTCGTAGCATCTGTGGATTCATGGAGCAGGATGTTCTTGCCGGCATAAACATCTTGTTTAGTCTTTTCATCCTTGGTACCGGCTGGCGTGCCGCCTTCTACGGTCAGGGCTGTATGGGCGCCTGCCGTTGTGCTGACCGTCTTCAGCGCCGAATCAAGTTTTTCCAAGTTCTTTCCAGCAGAAGCATTGGCGTCAAGATAGTTGTAGTTCTTATCCTTACCTTGGTCATCTTTTGCGCTGATACGAGTTTCTTTAAAGACCTTACCACCGGTGACAAGCTGCTGGGAGCCGTTCTTTTCTGCCCCCGATTCACCTGTTGCATTCGGATCTGCTACCTTGCCAGTGCCGAGAGCCGCGCCCCATTTATTCTCGTTGGTAGTCTTAGCATCAGCCGATGCTTCGGCTTCGGTGATGGTTTCGCCATTGTCACCGACGGTATAGGTCTTCAGATTGGCACCGATATTCGATGCGTCGGACTTGGTATAGGGAGTCAGCTGTTCCATGACAACGACATCATGAGCATCTCTGCCGTCATCTGCTTTGACAAGGCGATTGTAGTAAGCAGTATCATAAGTACCTCTTTCTACATTTGGAGAAATTGTATAATCATTCCAGGTACCATCGCTATTCTGTAATTTCTGATACTCCTCTTCAGAAATTTCTTTAAAGACTCCAGTATGAATATTACGTGTATAATAAGAATTTCCATCTTTCCATGCTTTTTGTTGCCATTTATAAGTAAGAAATGTATCTCCCTTA
>SAMEA3663023__coassemble_1475_pt1 | contig 12355 bp, 9 predicted proteins | sample SAMEA3663023__metabat2_low_PE_030 | metagenome-assembled genome bin SAMEA3663023 (sample SAMEA3663023) | pig gut metagenome | biome: pig gut; feature: pig-associated habitat; material: faeces | place: France | collected 2012 | reverse complement strand
CCAGATGAACTATTGGCCTATGGAGCAGGCAGGGCTTCAGGAACTCATGCAGCCTCTGGAAACGTTCATTGACAGACTCATACCATCGGGCAGGGAATCCGCAAAATGCTTCTATGGCGAAAGCGCCCGCGGATGGGTACTCCACATGATGACCAATGTATGGAACTTCACCGCACCGGGCGAACATCCATCCTGGGGAGCGACCAATACCGGAGGAGCATGGCTCTGCGCACATCTGTGGGACCATTATCTCTATACCGGAGACGATGATTTCCTCCGCAGGATTTACCCTGTCATGAAAGGAGCGGCGGATTTCTTCCTCTCCACGATGGTAGTGGAGCCGAAGCACGGCTGGCTTGTGACATCACCAAGTTCATCGCCGGAAAACCAGTTCCTCTGCGACGGCAAACCTGTAAGCATCTGCATGGGACCGACAATGGACGTGCAGATTCTCACGGAGCTTTTCAGGAACACTTCCAAGGCTGCCGCTCTTCTGGGAACGGACAAAGCATTCGCAGACAGCCTCGACGAAGCCGTTTCACATTTCCCTCCGATGCAGATAGGCAGCGACGGCCGACTGATGGAATGGCTGGAAGAATATCCCGAGACAGAGCCGCATCACAGGCATGTTTCACATCTCTACGGTCTGCATCCAAGCAATCTCATATCTCCGCACAAGACACCTGAACTTGCGGAAGCATGCCGTAAGTCGCTCATAATCAGAGGGGACGAGGGTACAGGATGGAGCCGCGCATGGAAAATCTGTTTCTGGGCAAGACTCTGTGACGGTGACCATGCCTGGAAACTGTTCCACAATCTCCTGTCACCTGCAGTCAGCTATGACCGGCTGGACAGCCTTCACAAGACAGGAGCTGCACTGGACGAGTCTCTGCCTCAACATAGCGGCACATTCCCGAACCTTTTCTGTTCACATGACCCGTTCCAGATAGACGGCAACTTCGGCGGCGCATCCGGCATAGCGGAAATGTTGCTGCAGAACCACGAAGGCTATGTCAATTTCATTCCGGCACTTCCTTCAGGATGGCATTCCGGAAACGTCCGCGGAATGCGTGTCAGAGGTTTTGCCACGGTGGATTTCAGTTGGGAGAACCATACTCTGCAGCAGGCCGTTGTCCATGCAGACAGAGGTCATGGCGATATCCGTCTGACAGTCAAGACTCCTGACGGTCTCATCGCCCGCGACATCTACGGAAACGAGTTCCCGTCAGACAGCAACGGCTTCATCTACCCTACCCTGTCACCGGGTTCCTCCCTGAAAATAAGATTCACTTAATCTTACCTCTCAAGGAACGAGAAGGTCAGGTCCACATCGCCGAAGCGGCTGGTTATGCCGTCATACTTTTCAAGGTAGCGGGCTGAAAGCTCGCCGCGCCAGACGATGTCATCCCTGGAATTGAACGGCAGGGACACATCGAAGCCATAGCTCTTCGACTTCACTTTCACCACGGCAGAACACTTCCATTCTGTCCTGGTGCCGCCGTCATCTTCGGTCAGGAGGAACGCGATATTGTCCAGCTGGTCAGTCCATTGCGAGACCAGCATAATGTTCATCGGAATCCGCTGCCCTACCTGGTTCCTCTTCACTACCAGCATGAAATCCGTAATCTGAGAATTATACAGCTTCAATTCCGCTTCAGTGCTGGCCGTGAAGTTCTCCACGCTCCCCACCTTGAAGAAGAATTCCGAGGCACCGGCGAACCAGCAGTCGTAATTCCTGTGCATCAGGAAATCTTTCAGCACCAGCGAGCGTACTGTACCTGAGGAACTTGCCTGCACAGGCAGCCCCGTTGCCACACCCGACGGCCTTATGACAATCGCACCTCCGCCTGTCCCCCACTCGGGGTCACGTTTCTTTATCATTTCCAAGGACTCGTATTGGCAATCATCGTTTCTGTTGACGACCCAGACAGGATACTCTGCAGCCATTTCTTCATCGACAATGACTTCTTCCACATACTTGCTTCCATCGGATTTCTCACGCATGAGATAACCGACATTGACCTCCGCTCCATTTCCCGGGTCAAATGTGATTATAGGCCACTCCCTGCCGTCCCATTTCTCCGAATAAGGCCAATATATCTGAATATCAGACTTTTCCAGTGCGTCCAGATATTCCTCCGGGGTCATCGCGCCACGTTCGGAATCCCCGGCTGCCTTCGTCATGGCTGCAAAATGTTCGGCAATGAGCTCTTTCAAAGGACGCGCATACGACTTGGTGCGGACGGCACGGCTCTTCGGGTCCATACCGACTCCCGCACCCGGCGATTCGAAAAGGTCCTTCATCAGATACTCCTCATCGTAGCCGTTCCCGGAAGATGAAGAAACGGCATCATGGACTTCCTGCATGTGCCCTGCCTCAATCGGCAGCACGGAAAACAATTTCGCCACGGTATCCAGCGGAAGATATGCCGTATCAGGATAATATTTCTCACCGGAATGGTCCACTCTCTCACACGAGACTGCCAGCATCAGAGCCGCAGCCAGAACAAAAAGTAATTTTCTCATAAGCATTGTCTTTTACAATGCAAAGTGACGAAAAAATATCCGTTTTCAGAAAATGAACACGGATAAAGTTAAAAATCGGCCTTACAGCAACCTGCAAAGCCGATTTATGTTAACATAATAATTTTAGATCCTAAAGTTATTTATGGTAAATAATATACCTGTTCTTGTCGGAGAGATCACGGACTATCTCCGTATGGGCATAACCGGCAGCCTTGAAGACCGTTTCAGTCTGGCGGGCAAGCGACTCATTCACCTCTGAAAGGCCGACGCCGTCGGGAGACATGAACCGCTGGCTCCATCTGGCTATCGCACGATAAAAAAGCAGCGGATCGTCATCAGGCACGAACAATGCCGATTCAGGTTCATATTCAAGCACATTGCGCCTCATATCCTCCTTTTCGGACTCCATTATGTATGGCGGATTGCTCAGGACCATATCGAAAGGACCGAGTTCAATCTCCTGCTCGGAATCCAGGACATCAGCCTTCATGAATTCCGGCCTGAATGTCTCCTTGGATTTCAGCTCCGATGCAAAGTCCTGCCCCGCAGCCACTTCCAATGCCGCATCAGAAATATCCACCGCGGTCACCCGGCTTCCCGGAATAGACAGCGCCATAGTCCAGGCGATGCATCCGGAACCTGTGCACAAGTCGAGGATACGCACCGGTTCGGCATTTTTTCCATACGGCGAGCGCATGCGGTACACCCTCATTCCCAGTTTGATGGCATCACGGCATAGGAGCTCCGTCTCCGGCCGCGGAATCAGCACAGCGGGATCAACTTTGAAAGTCCGTCCATAAAACTCAGTGTGACCAAGCACATACTGCACAGGCTCCATCTTCTTCAAGCGCTCCATAGCAGCCTCAAGCTCAGGCAGTTTCTTGTCGTCTATCTTGAATTCAGGTTCAACGATATGGGTATAGTTCTCCGTCCCCAACACCTCTTCGCAAAGCATCAGGACAATGGAACGCGCCTCCTTTTGAGGGTACAACGATTCCAAAGCCTTGGTGCCGGCTTTCACAAATTCTGCAAGAAGCATTTTTCCTCCTATGAATTTTCAATGACAGTCGTCAGGAATGCCGTCATATCCATCCCGGCAGCCCTGACCATCTTAGGAACAAGCGAGGCGCTGGTCATTCCCGGAATAGTGTTCACCTCCAGGAAATAAAGTCCGTCCTCAGCGGAAATATAGTCCATACGGACAATGCCGTTGCATCCGAGATGTGCATATATCTTCTCCGTAATCTTCTGGATTTCAGAGGACAACTCTTCAGATATCTGCGCAGGGCAGACCTCCTGGCTATGGCCGTTGTACTTGGCATCATAGTCGAAATACTCATTTTCCGTAATGATTTCGATTACAGGAAGAGCCTTGACCTCTCCCCCGTCCAGATAGGCAGCGCAGGTAAACTCACGTCCCTTGATAGACTTCTCGACCACGACTGCAGGTCCCTCGGAGAAGGCATAATTGACAGCAGGCACCAATCCATCGGCTTCTTTCACTTTCGTGATACCGAAGCTGGATCCTCCGTCAGTAGGTTTTACGAAGAGCGGCAGTCCGAGACGTTCTACGGCCTTGGCAGCGAAAGCATTGACATCCATTCCTTTACGGACGAATGCATCCGGTGCAAGCTTCACGTAATCAATATCGCGGAGATAGCTCTTGCAAGAATATTTGTCGAACGCCACCGTCGATACGAAAGCGCTGCACCCGCTGTGAGGAATGCCGAGCATCTCGAAATAACCCTGAAGAAGGCCATTCTCGCCAGGCGTGCCGTGCTGCATTATATAAACGTAGTCGAACTTCACTTTCTCCCCGTAAACAGTAACGGAGAAATCATTCTTGTCAATCTCCGGCCTTGCCTCTTCCGGGAATGGAACTCTCATGGAGTTTTTCTTGCGATATGCTACCAGAGACCATTTGCCGAATCTCGCAAAAATCTCATACACATCATATTGAGTATCATCAATCCTTGATGCCGTATACTCACCGCTGCGGCAAGCCACCTCCCACTCGGAAGAGTCGCTGCCATAAATCACTGCGATAGTGTTATATTTTCCCATATATCAATATGTTAGTCAAAATAATAATCTGCCTCGCTGCTGGTTTTGCGGTCCGCATCTTCGTCACCGCCGCTGCAGCTAAGGTCAATGTTCATGCCGGCAGGTGCAACGAAACGGTCAGCCTCGGAAATGCCGAGAGAGCCGTCCTTCAGCACTTTCTTCATGAAAATGCCCCATATAGGAAGCGCCATATTGGAACCGCTTCCCAACGCAAGTGCCTGGAAATGAACCTGTCTGTCTTCCGCACCTACCCAGATTCCGGCAGTAATGGAAGGTGTATATCCGATGAACCATCCATCCGCATTGTCATTGGTCGTTCCCGTCTTTCCTGCGATTTCGCCTTTCAGCTGATATACCGACCTCAGACGTGCACCCGTACCATTGTTGATCACGCCCTGCATCAGGTTCTCCATGAGATAAGCGGTCTGTTCGCTGATCGCCTCACGCTTGCGGTTAGTGAACTCGCCCAGCACATTGCCCTGATTGTCCTCTATCCTGGTAACGAATTGAGGCGAGATGTAGACTCCGCGAGACGGGAAGGTATTGTAAGCAGCAACCATCTCATACAGAGACAAATCCGCAGGTCCGACGCAGAGGGAAGGCACCGCGTCGATATGGCTCTGGATACCCATTGTCCTCATCATGTCGGCCATAGGCTCCGGTCCGAGCTGCTTCATCAAGTATGCGGAAATATTGTTCGAACTATGGGTAAGTCCCCATTTCAACGTCACTGTCTTTCCGATCCAGATATCCTTGTCGGTACTTCTGGGCGTCCACTCATTGTCCCCGACGATGAAGGTCTGAGGCACATTGACAACCTTCGTGCAAGGGCTCATGCCGGACTGCATTGCCAATGTATAGAGGAACGGCTTGACGGTGGAACCGATCTGGCGCTTGCCCTGACGGACATTGTCATACTTGAAATAGCGGTAGTTCGGGCCGCCGACATAGGCCTTGACGTGTCCGGTTACAGGCTCAATAGCCATAAAACCAGCTCTAAGTATTGATTTGTAATATCTTATGGAATCGTCAGGAGTCATTGTCGTATCGATGTAGCCCTTCTTGTTCCACGAGAACAGACGCATCTGCGCAGGCACGGAGAAACTCTTGAGGATCTCTGACTCGGAAGCACCTTCCTTCTTCATGATACGGTAACGGTCGCTCCATCTCCTCGCCTGCTTCATGACATAATCACGTGTGGATTTGTCCACATCATTGGAGAACGGCTTGTTCTTCTTTGAACGCAAATCCCTCTCGAAACTCTTCTGCAAGTTCTTGCCAAGATGCTCGGCCACAGCCTCTTCCGCATATCTCTGCATCTTGGAATTAATCGTGGTATAGATTCGGAGGCCGTCCTTGTCCAGATTGTAAGGTGTCCCGTCCGGCTTGGTATTCTTGTTCAGCCAACCATAGAGAGGATCGTCCTCCCAGGACAATGAGTCTGCGACATAGTCCTCACGATAGGTATATTTCGAACGGACAGGCTTGCCAGCATTCATCACGCGACGGAGCATGTCCCTGAAATACGGAGCCAGACCGGCATTGTGGTCCTGGACCTGATATGACAATGATATCGGCACCTGCTGGATGGAGTCGCGCTGTTCTTCAGTAAGGTAGCCTGCCTTTTCCATCTGGCTGATGACGAAGTTCCTGCGGTACAGGGCCTTGTCCGGATTAAGAGCCGGGTTGTATCTCGTAGGCTTGTTCACCATGCCCACCAGCGTGGCGCTTTCCTCAACGGTCAGGTCAGCCGGTTCCTTGGCGAAGAATGTCTGCGACGCCGCCCTTACTCCATACGCACTGCTGCCGAAGAAGACGGCATTCAGGTACATGTCCAGAATCTCATCCTTCGTATAGTCGCGCTCCAGCTTGACCGCCGTTATCCACTCCTTCAATTTGATCCATACCATCTTCACCTTGGAGAATCCCGGAATGCTGCTGGAAACATCGGCACGCGGGTACAATGTCTTCGCGAGCTGCTGGGTGATGGTACTTCCGCCGCCCTGTCCGGAATCGCCCATCAGCAATGTCTTCACGAGCACGCGCCCGAGGCTCTGAAAGTCAATGCCGGAGTGCTTGTAAAAGCGGATGTCCTCCGTCGCCACTGCCGCCTGCACCAGATAAGGGGACAATTCTTCGTAGGAAACATACGACCTGTTTTCAATGTGGAAAGTCGTGAGAACCTGACCGTCATCGGCAATGACTTCGGTCGCAAGTTTGCTTTCAGGGTTCTCCAGTTCCTCGAATGAAGGTATGTCGGCAAATGCCCAAACCAGCAAAAGCATGATAAGGACCATCAGCACAGGCACGGAAACGATTATCCAGAACCATTTCACGCATTTTTTTCTCGTATCGTCTGTCATATCTGTATTCTTCGAAAGAGCAAAAATACATAGAAAATTTGGAAAATATCCTTATTTGTTCCTTACTTTGCAGTCCGTTTACTAAAATAGAGGTAAAAACATCATTAAAAATTGGAGCTAGAGTTGGCGATGGAAAAGAATCTTGTAATTGTCGAGTCTCCTGCGAAAGCCGGGACAATACAGAAATTCCTGGGGGAAGGATATGTCGTAAAACCAAGTTTCGGTCATATCAGAGACTTGCAGGACAAGAAATTGAGCGTGGATGTAGATCATAACTTCACACCTGAATATGTCATTCCTGCGGACAAGAAGAAAGTCGTGTCTGAGCTCAAGAAGCTGGCAGCCGGCGCCGAGACCGTATGGCTGGCATCCGATGAGGACCGGGAGGGAGAAGCGATATCATGGCATCTCTATGAAACTCTCGGCCTGAAGAAAGAAAGCACCAGAAGAATCGTATTCCACGAAATCACCAAGAATGCGATTCTGAACGCAATAGAAAACCCCAGGGACATTGACATGAATCTCGTGGATGCGCAGCAGGCAAGGCGCGTGCTCGACCGTCTCGTAGGCTTCGAGCTTTCGCCGATTCTCTGGAGAAAAATCCAGCCGAAGCTCTCTGCCGGACGAGTACAGAGCGTCGCATTGAGACTCGTCGTCGACCGCGAAAGGGAAATTCTCGGGTTCAAGCGCGAGCCTTACTACCGCACGACCGCCGTCTTCCATCCGGAAAGCACTGCTGCAGGAGTGAAGGTCAATGCCGTGCTCGATACCAGGTTCAATGGCATAGACGAGGCCCGTAAGTTCTTGGAGGACAGCGCGGATGCCGTATTCCATAAGCAGCATAGAAAAGAAGGAGGGCGCCAGGACACCTGCAGCGCCTTTCACCACATCGACATTGCAGCAGGAAGCGTCCAGAAAGCTGCGTTTCTCCGTGAGCCAGACAATGCGTATCGCACAGGGTCTTTACGAGCGAGGTCTCATCACGTACATGAGAACTGACTCGACGAACCTTTCCGGCCTGGCATTGGATACCTCCAAGAAGTTCATTGAGGAGAATTACGGCGAGAGCTATTCGAAGACCCGCCAGTACAAGACCCACTCGAAGGGCGCACAGGAGGCGCACGAAGCCATCCGTCCTACATATATCGACAATGTGGAAATCGACGGAACACCACAGGAACAGAGACTTTACAGCCTCATCTGGAAACGCACCATCGCTTCCCAGATGGCTGATGCACGCATATTGAAGACTGACATCAAGATAGCTTCCGACAAGAGGAAAGAGAAATTCGCCGTCCAGGCAAACCAGGTGGAATTCGACGGTTTCCTGAAAGTATATCTGGAAGGTACTGATGACCAGCAAGATGAGGAGGAAGTAATCCTGCCGGAACTCCATGAGGGAGATGTGATGAAACCGATAAGTTTCGCATCAGACTGCAAGTTCACGACTCCTCCGGCAAGATATTCCGAGGCGACTCTGGTCAAGAAACTTGAGGAGCTCGGCATCGGACGTCCTGCCACATATGCACAGACCATCACGACATTGACCACCGGACGCGGTTATATCATCAAGGGCGACAAGGAAGGCGAAGGCATTCCTGTCACATGCCTGGCAATGAAGAACGGGAAAATCACCGAGGCTGTCAAGACCGAGACTGTCGGCGCCGAAAAGAGCAAGCTTCTCCCGCAGGAAATCGGCATGATCGTAACGGATTATCTGGTAAAGAATTTCCACACGATCCTGGGATATGATTTCACCGCCAATGTCGAGAAGGATTTCGACCAGATCGCTGACGGCAAACTGGTATGGAACAATGTGATAGGACAGTTCTACACGCCGTTCCACAAGAAGGTGGAAGAGGTGCTCAATGACAAGGAATACAGCCATGTCAGCAGAGATCTCGGCAATGATCCGACTGACGGCGAGCCGATTGTGGCCAAGTTCGGACAATACGGCCCGTATATCCAGAAGGGAGAAGGCGACAAGCGCCAGTATGCTCATCTGGCACCGGGACAGCTCATCGAAAGCATCACCCTGGAAGATGCCATAAAGCTGTTCCTCCTGCCGAAGACCGTGGGACAATATAACGGCATCGACATAATCGCGACCAAAGGCAAGTTCGGACCATACCTGAAATACGGAGACAAGAACGTGTCGCTGCCACGCGGCAAGGACCCGCTCACGGTAACATTGGACGAATGCATCGCAGTAATCGAGGCCAATGCGGAGAAGGCGAATGCCAACACCGTGCTTGCAGATTATACGGAAAGCGGCATTCAGGTAATCGACGGAAGGTATGGCCCTTACCTGAAGCAGGACGGCAAGAACTACAAGATTCCAAAGGGAACCGATGTCGCAGCCCTTACAGAAGAAAAGTGTAAGGAAATAATAGAGGCATCCGAGCCGACGAAACGCACGGCCCGAAGAAAATTCACTAAAAAATAAAATCTGAAAAAGCACTGTTTTTTCTGACTGTTTGGTCGAAAACGGTGCTTTTATCTTATAGTATGGTACTTTTTAATGCAAATAATTATAGATTATTAAAAAATATTCTGTACATTTGCATCGTTTAAGTAATGAATCGTAAGATATGGTTAAATATCACATCGACCAGACGGACCAGAAAATCCTGTCTTTCCTGGTCAAGAATGCAAGAATGCCGTTCCTGGAAATCGCACGCGAATGCGGCGTGTCAGGAGCTGCCATACATCAGAGAGTCAAGCGTTTGGAAGCCAACGGTGTCATCACCGGTTCCAGACTTCTCGTAAAACCGCAGGCCATCGGGCTCAACATTTGCGCCTTCATAAGCATCTCCCTGTCGGAGGCTGACAAGTACAATGTCGTCATCGCGCACCTGAAGAAGATTCCGGAGGTCGTGGAGTGTCATTTCGTGACAGGCAAGTACGCCCTTCTCGTGAAGATTTATTGCTTTGACAATGACCACCTTATGGAGATTCTTCTGAACACCATACAGAAGATTCCTTATATCCTTTCCACAGAGACAATGATAGCTCTCGACGAGGCCATCGACAGACAGGTCTGGGTCAAGGATTACAGCAATACAAGCTACAGCGGTTCGAACAAAAACGATGATTCGGACGAATAGGATTTAGATTTAGTTACCTGAAATCGAAATTATAGCTTCCGCGAGAACCATATCTTCCGGGGAAGTTATCTTGATATTGAGCCGCTCGCCTTCAACGAAGGTGAGCGGTATTCCGTATTTGTCGGCTACGGAAGCATCATCCGTAAACAATCTGTCGTAAGCTTGTGAATATGAATCCTTTATATCGCCGGCACGGAAAATCTGGGGCGTCTGTGCACCATACACCTCAGAGCGGTCCACACTGCGTCCAGGAGCGGAACGCAGGAATTCATTGTCCTGGTCATCCTTGACGGTTTCGAGGATTTTCAGCGTGTCGACCATGGGAATCACAGGAATGAGCGCCCGGCATCTGTCATCATTTCCAATGCGGGAAAACATTGACCTGATCATGCCTTCCGACAGGAGCGGACGGACGCCGTCGTGGATGGCGACAATGGCGTCCGAAGGGACTCGCGCGAGGGCTGCTTTTACGGAGTGGAAACGGGTGATTCCGCCGCGGACGAGAATCTGGGAGCAGTTGAAATTTCGGCTTATGCAGTAGTCGCGCCACCACGTATCATATTGACCGTCAGATGGAAGGACCGTGATGACGTTTATATCCGGGACGGCTGCCAAAAATTTCAGGATGGTCTGGTGGAGAATCGCCTTTCCGTCCAGCTGCATGAACTGTTTCGGAAGATTGCCGCCCATCCTGGTCCCGTGGCCCGCAGCCATGACTATCAGATATTTTTTTCCACTCATAATTGGCTCGATATTTTAAGCAAATTTAAGTTATTTTTCGTATATTTACGGAAATTATGAAATTAACAGAAAATTCCTATTTGAAGATATGAGTTTTTCTTTCTTGAACCAAGAATTGGCAATGGACCTTGGTACCGCCAACACGGTCATTTTCCAGAATGACAAGATTGTTTTGGACGAGCCAAGTATTGTCGCAATAGATAGTGCAACAGGCAAATGCATTGCACTCGGACATAAGGCGAAACTTATGCACGAGCGCGAGCAGCCGGGAATCAAGACAATCCGTCCGCTCAGGGACGGCGTCATCGCGGACTTCAACGCGGCCGAGATGATGATACGCGGTTTCATCAAACAGGTGAACAGCCAGAGAAGGACATTGTTCTCACCTAACCTCCGGTTGGTGGTCGGCATTCCGTCAGGAAGTACCGAGGTGGAAATCAGGGCCGTCAGGGATTCAGCCGAACATGCGGGAGGACGTGACGTATATCTGATTTCAGAGCCTATGGCAGCAGCACTCGGTATCGGACTGGAAGTGGAGGCACCAAAGGGAAGCATGGTCGTCGACATAGGTGGCGGTACTACTGAAATCGCTGTGATTTCACTCGGAGGTATCGTAATCCAGTCAAGCGAACGTGTCGCAGGAGACGTATTTACGAGCGATATCCAGTCATATTTGAGGCAGCAGCACAATATCCGTATCGGCGAGACGACTGCCGAGAAGATAAAGATAGCAGTGGGTGCAGTTCTGCCGACATTGCAGGAAGAACCTGACCCGTACCCTGTAAAAGGACCGAACCTCATGACCGCACATCCGGTAGAGGCGACGATTTCATATCAGGAAATGGCGCATTGCCTGGACAAATCCATCACCAGGATAGAGTCATCGATCCTGCATGTATTGGAGCAGACTCCTCCTGAGCTTTACTCAGACATCGTGGAGAACGGTATCTTCCTTTCAGGAGGCGGCGCATTGCTCAGAGGTCTGGACACCCGTCTCTCGGAGAAGGTGAACATTCCTTTCCACGTGGCAGAAGATCCGCTTCACGCCGTGGCAAGAGGAACATGCATCGCATTGAAGCATGTAGGCAACTGCTCTTTCCTGAAGAGGTAGGCAGATGCCCAAGCAGCGCACCATAACAGGAACAATCATTAACACGGCAGTCTTCATAGCTCTGGAGATTGCCGCGCTTAATATGTTGAGCCACAGCAGTTCCGTGCAGAATTTCTTCATCACGAAGGCATTGCACGTAGTGAGCGGAAGGTTCTGGGGCGTGACAGAATCAATTTCCGGATATTTCTCATTGAACAAGGAGAACCGCAAGCTGGCGGACAATGTTTTCGAGCTGAGCAAGGAGGTTTCGAGACTGCACAGCATGCTGGAGCAGATCCATCTGGATTCGCTGGAACAGGTGAACATGGCACGGGCCGGGGAGAAATTCAGCTACATCACGGCTTCCATCATAAAGAGCAGCACCAACAAGCAGCACAACTACCTGATAATCGGGAAAGGTTACGAAGACGGCATACGTGAGCAGTCCGGAGTCATAACGCCGC
>SAMEA3663023__coassemble_1235_pt1 | contig 15779 bp, 8 predicted proteins | sample SAMEA3663023__metabat2_low_PE_030 | metagenome-assembled genome bin SAMEA3663023 (sample SAMEA3663023) | pig gut metagenome | biome: pig gut; feature: pig-associated habitat; material: faeces | place: France | collected 2012 | reverse complement strand
GATATTACTTTTCATTCTCTTTGGCGAGCGCTAGCGGTCATGAGGATTTCATATAACTTTACAGGTTCAGTAACAGCACCGGATTTGAGCGACTATAACCTGCTCAATGCCGCTGAAAAACTGGAACTTGAGAGAATGGTAGGTTTCTATGACGTAGCCAACAGTGATGGTTACACCAGCGAATACACATTGAAGAAAGAGTATTACGAGAAACTTGCAAATGTGAAAGAAGGCGTGAACACTTACTGGATGGCGAAGCCGCTCAGGACAGTATTCAACCACAACCACAGTTTGTATATCGACGGCGGAAGCAACTCTCTCCGTTTCGGAATCGACATGAAGTATTCCAACCAGGATGGTGTGATGAAAGGTTCCAAGAGAGACAACATCGGTGCAGGAGCCTATATCCAGTACAACTACAAGTCCGTGAATATCAAGAACTATTTCTCATATACACAGACCAATTCCGCTGATTCTCCATACGGAAGCTTCTCCAAGTTCACATCGCAGCTTCCTTACGACAAATTCGCAGATGAGAACGGAAAGATTCTCCAGACCCTGCGCTATTGGGGTTCCGGTACAGCCAGCAACAAGGAAAACCCTATGTACGAGGCGACATTGCACAATTTCCAGAAGCAGAAGAGAGAGGAACTCATGAACAACTTGTCCGTAAACTGGCATATCATTCCTTCACTGCTCTTCAAGGGACAGCTGAGCTTGACCAAGACAATCAGCAAGTCGGATACTTTCTACGACCCGCTTTCGAAGCAGTCCGGAAACATCTTCCCTCTTTCCAGCAGCAACATTTCGTCAGGTACATATAACCTCAACAACAACGATGGCTATACGGTAGACCTGTCCACCACATTGTCTTACAACACAAGGTTGGGCAAGCACGCGATCAACGCACTCGCCGGATTCAACCTCAGGGAAGACAATTCGACATCCAACTATCTGACATACGTCGGATTCCCGTCAGGTATCCTGTCTTCACCGATGTACGCGAAAGAAGTTTACAAGAAAGGAACATTCTATGAAGATACCAAGAGAATGCTCGGCGTGCTCGCATCTGTAAACTATGCTTACGACGACACCTACCTCCTCGACGCTTCTTTCCGTCTTGACGGTTCTTCCGCATTCGGAACAGAACAGAGATTCGCTCCGTTCTGGTCAGGCGGTCTGGGTATCAATATCCACAAATACGGCTTCATGGAGGATGTCAGCTGGATCAACCGCTTGAAACTCAGAGGTTCTTTCGGTCAGACAGGTAAAGCCAACTTCCCTGCATACGATGCAAGGTCTTCTTACGTCATCCTTTCGGACGAATGGTACAAGACCGGTTATGGTGCAGTCCTCCAGGCACTCGGAAACACCCAGCTCAAATGGGAAACCACCAACACTACAGATGTCGGTCTGGAATTGGGCTTGTGGGATGACCTCGTATATGCAAGAGGTTCTTACTACAACAAGAGAACCGTAGACCTGATCACTTCAGTGACATTGCCGTCATCTGCCGGATTCTCATCTTACAAGGACAATGTGGGTGAAATCTCCAACAAGGGATTCGAATTGGATTTGCGAATCAATCCTGTCAGGACCAGAGACTGGAACCTCGTCATGAACCTCAACCTGGCTCACAACAAGAACCGCATCGAGAAGATTTCCAACTCGATGAAGGCTTACAACGAGAAAGTCATCGCCATGTACCGTCAGAATCTGGCATACAACGACCCTGACAAGGCTATGCAGACAATGCCGTTCCTTCAGTATGTGGAGGGAGGTTCATTGAACTCCATCTATGGAGTAAGGTCATTGGGCATCAACCCTGTGGACGGAGAAGAGGTTTTCCTGAGCCGCACAGGCAACATTGTGAACAAATGGGATGCTTCCGACCAGGTCGTACTCGGCACTACCGAGCCTAAGGCACAGGGTTCTTTCGGATTCAACCTCACTTACAAGCAGTTCAGCCTCTATGCTTCGTTCATGTACGAGTTCGGAGCCCAGAGATACAACCAGACTCTCGTCGACAAGGTGGAAAATGTGAACGTATATGCATCCAACGTAGACAGAAGAGTTATGGAAGACAGATGGATGAAGCCGGGGGACGTTGCGAAATACAAGAAAATCTCGACTGACAGGATGACCACCAACTTCACGAAACCGACATCACGTTTCGTGCAGGACTATAACGCACTTTCATTGAGTTCTGTCGAGTTGGCATACGAAATGCCTAGAGACCTCTTGAAAAGAATACATTTCAGCACGATGAGATTTACAGTAGGTATGAATGACATATTCCACCTTCAGTCCATCAAGATGGAGAGAGGTCTTTCCTATCCTTACGCGAGAACCGTGAATTTCTCTGTCAAGTTTACATTATAAAATATGAATCCAATGAAGAAAATATATAGCATATTCGCTGTACTGGCCCTGATGTCAACTTCATGCTCGTGGTTGGACATCACACCTGCGGACACTGTCGTAGAGGAAGAACTTTTCTCCGAAGCTGAAGGTTTCCACAACGCCATAAACGGCCTTTACAACTCAATGAGCGATTCCGAACTTTACGGAAGGGAATTGTCCTACGGCTTCGTAGAAGTTTTGTCCCAAAATTATGTGGACGGAGCAAAATCCGGCGTATATATCAAAGGCTTGTCAACTTACTCGGATTACTATCCGCTGCTGAAGTATGACTACACCAAAGAAAAGGTACAGAACAAAATCGAGAGCATTTGGAAAAAGGCCTATTTCACAATCGCCAACGCCAACAATATCATCAAGAATATCGACAACCTGACTCCCGGCGATTTCGAATACGGCCAGGAAGAGATGAATCTTATCAAGGGCGAGGCACTGGCAGTAAGGGCTTTGTTGCACTTCGACATGTTGAGACTTTTCGCTCCGGCACCGGCCGTAGCTGACGACAAGCCATACATTCCATACTTGGAGACCTTCCCTTATTATGGAGGTCAGGCAAATGAGAGCGTGGAGAACATCTTGACCAAGGTTGCAAGAGATCTGACAGAAGCTAAAGAGCTTATAAACACATTCGACACTCTCGATGAGACCAGACGCGCCCGGTTGAGCAGTTTCGGCAGATTCGCGCTACCCACAGGAGGAACCAATGCAGGAGCCTTCTACGAGTACAGAGGTTACAGAATCAACATAATGGCCGTTACCGGCCTGTTGGCAAGGGTCTACAGCTACTGGGGCAAGTATGACAAGGCATTCGAACTGGCTAATGAAGCAGCAGATTTCATTTACGACGAGACAAATAACTACAAAGCCCTGTCATATTCATCAGGTAATCAGATGAAAAATGACAGGAAGTTCTCATCCGATCTCATGTTCTGCCTGTCAGATATCAACATGACCGAGAACTATGAGATACACGCCACCGCTTCCTCAAATGATTACTTCAACTTGGACGCAAAGGTGGTTCAGTTCGAAGGTACACCTGAAGCGGACGCCGGAGACAACCGGTTGGTATATCTTATGACGAAAAACACCAGGTTCGGTCAGACCGGATATGCTCCATTGAAATACATCAAACTGGATAACGGCAACGAGACAGCCAAAATGGTCGCAGACATGTTGCCGGTTATACGTCTCAGCGAAATGCACTTCATCATGGCAGAAGCCAAAGCTAATGAAGGCAATTTCAGCGAAACAGATGGGGCTAATTATTACCTGAATCTCATAAGAGAAGGAAGGAACTGCAAAAAGATGAATTTGGGAATCACTGACATGGAATCTTTCAAGAAGCAATTGTTCATGGAAGTCCGCAAAGAGTATTGCAATGAAGGCCACACCTTCTATTATTTCAAGAAATACAATACCCTTCTCACAAAGAAGATGATTCCTGAGAATTTCATTATTCCGATTCCACAGTCAGAAAAAATCAATTAAACTTGCTACTATGAACAGAACAAAATTTTCAATGATAATATCCCTGGCGGCTGCTGCTTTCGCAATTGCACAAAGCTGCGCCAAACAGGAAGTGGAAGTATTCTCGGGTTCTGAAAGATATGTCTATTTCAAGCGCTATATCAAAGACAAAGATGGTAAGAGCGTGAGAGTAGATACCTCAATGATGTCATTTTCACATCACTATGGAGCAACCGAGTTTACGCAGGACTATTATCTGGGACTTGTCGGACAAGTACCAGAGAAAGACCTTACATATGAAGTACAGATAGTCGAAGACGGAACAACTGCTACACCGGACCAGTATTCTTTGCCTGAAAAGTTCGTATTCAGGAAAGGACAGTTGGAGGAGATCTTTCCGATTACAGTATACAAGAATAAAATTAAGGAAGGAGACGAAAAGGTCCTCAAGTTGCGCTTGGTGGACAGCCACGACTTGAAAGTCGCATTCAACAATCCGACGGACTCATATACTGATATCCAGTTCCGGTTCAACAACAAGATATCGAAACCTCTTTGGTGGGACGATACCATAACGGGGGCTTTCTTCGGAGAGTATTCCTATAAAAAATATGAAACGATAATCAAAGCCAATCCTGGCTTCACCACAATCGAAGGATTGTCTAGTGCCGAAATCAGGATGGTTGCCCTCAACGCCAAGGATTATATCGAGAAGAACGGTATCACAGAGGATGACGGACAGGAAATGGATATTCCTATATATTAATCACTAAAGTTTTGCAGACGGTATGAAAAAAATCAATATAATCTGTCTATTCCTTTCCGTGGCTATGGCTTCAGGCTGCTACAAGGACACCGGAAATTACGATTATACAGATATCAACAGAGTCGAAATCAAATTCGAAAAGAGTTATTACAATGTCACTCAAGGAGACGTCCTGGAATTGACACCTACATATCCGGATTTCGTGACGAACAATGCAGGCAATTATGAATTCACATGGTTCCTGAATGATGAGACCAAGCCGGAGTGGAACACCATGACCTTCAAAAGCCAGATGAACGAAGCCATGGACCGCAGTGATTTGGTCATTGAAGTGAAAGACAAGAAAACAGATGTTGTCTATATGAACAAGACTTCCGTGACCGTAACGGGAGTATATACCAATGACGACTCATGGATGATATTGTCCGACGACGGAGGCAAGTCCAGACTGTCGTTCTTGTCCGTAACTGAAATTGTAGACCAGAAGTCGGAGAAACAACCTGAAGGCAGCGACCAGTATTATTACGAAAAAGAGCGTTTCATTCCAAATGTCTTCACAGGTGAACTGGGAAGCGGTCCGATAGCTCTCCAGGAGCATTGGAGGGAAGGTGTTGACTGGGGTGAAAACGTCATAGGTAATATATGCGTGTTCCAGAAAAGCGGTGCCGTAGATTTGGAGGGCTCCGGATTCACTAAAGAGATAGACATGAAAGATGCTTTCATAGGAAAGAACTATCCTGCTGCCAATACGGTTCTTTATCCTGGTTCATTTCTCACATATACCGACGTGGTTTGCGACCAGGACGGCAAATTATACTCAAGGCTGAAACTTTCCGCTTCTGTCTATAATTCAGAATATTTCCTTCCGGTGCCATTGAAAGTCAGAGAAGAAAAAGAAGCTCTGGAACAGTGCCGGGTTTGCCGAGGCTTTTATGCCCCTAACCGTATCGGCCATCAGGTAGTATACGATGGAAAGAACAAGAGACTTCTTTACCTTAAAGACGGCAGCGACGACTATTACACACCGACCGAAGGAGCAGCTTGTATAGTTCCTATAACAGTACCTGAAGATTTGACTACAGGGGACATCGTTCCACTCAATGATCACAGCGGGTATGACTTGCTTCACATAAGCCAATGTGGATCTACAGGAGCAGGCTATACTTCCTACTATGGATTCTTCGAAGTTCTTAAAAAGATTGAAGACAACAAATTGTATATACAGAAGTTTGACCTGACAAAAAAATATACAGACGATACTCCAAAAATAACGTCCATCGAAAAGTTTGAACTTACAGGGCTGCCTGAAACTCCGTCCGTATGCGCATTCCCGACATATAGCCCTACTGAATATGCTTTCTTCGCAGTCGGTCAGGACCTTTACATGCTGGATCTCGTAAACAAGTCCGGAGTTGAACTTTATTATCACTTCGACAGTAAGATTACAGCTATGGATTACGGATCCGGTTGGAATGTGCATCTGGCAGTGGGACTGGAGGACGGAAGTTTCTTCGTTCTGGGCGCAGTTGCAGCAAAGAACATCAAGGATGAGCACAAACTTATTTACCGGTCACCTGAGAAAGTCGGTAAGATTGTGGACATCAAATTCAAGAACAACAACATGTGGAACTACTAACGTTCCGCATCACGAAGACAAGGGAGGCTTTTTGAGTCTCCCTCTTCTGCTGTCTTAAAGAGGGCAATAACAGGATAGAAACTTAAAAATAATAACTAACAACAGTATATGGAAAAATCAATAGTTTCCGTAAAGAACCTGTCACACCGGTACAGCGTCCAATGGGCTGTAAAGGATGTAAGTTTCGAAATAAATGAGAAAGGGGTGACGGGGCTTCTCGGATCGAACGGTGCGGGAAAATCCACCACCATGAACATCATCTGCGGCGTTCTGAACCAGACGCAGGGAGATGTTTTCATCAATGGCGTAAATCTCCGCGAAAATCCGGTAGAAGCCAAGAAAAACATAGGCTTTCTGCCTCAGCAACCGCCTCTTTATACAGACCTGACAGTAGGTGAATACCTCAGGCATGCGGCTTTACTCAGACTGGTAGAGCCTGACAAGGTCGACGAGGCTGTAGACGTGGCATTGGAAAAATGCTCCATTACTCATTTCAGAGACAGATTGATAAAGAATCTTTCCGGAGGTTACCAGCAGAGGGTCGGCATTGCCCAGGCCATCGTCCATAATCCCCAGTTCGTCGTTCTGGACGAGCCTACCAACGGATTGGACCCTAACCAGATCGTGGATATCCGTAATCTTATCAGGGACATTGCAAAGCATCATGCAGTCCTGCTGTCCACGCACATCCTTTCGGAGGTTCAGGCCATCTGTGACAACATCTACATGATCGAAAGCGGAAAACTTGTATTCTCGGGAACTATGGAAGAATTCGACAACTACGTCGCTCCCGAGAGCTTCATCGTGGAATTCGCAAACTCCCCTTCCAAGGAAGTTCTGGAAAACCTTACCGAGAACAACGGTATCGAAGCACTGGAAGACGGCAGCTACAGGATATTCCTGAAAGATGATATCTCCATTACTGAAAAATATATCCAGGAGAGCGTAAAGCAGAATTGGAATCTGAAAAATATTTATGTGGAAAGGGCTTCATTGAGCGAGATTTTCGCACAGCTGTCCGGTAAAGCAAAAAATAAGCAGTATGAGAAAGTTCAATAATTTCAATCAGACGATGAGAATAGCGAAAATCGAATTGAATACGATGTTCTATTCTCCTGTCGCATGGCTGTTGCTGCTTGTCTTTGCAGTACAGGTGGGTTATAGCTTCGTGTCGGTCCTCGGCGGAATATTGGATTCCATGGACCTCGGACGCGAAACGTGGAGCGTATCCCAGCAAATCTTCGGACAGTCGATGTCCAGCATCATGCCGGGCATCCAGAAGTACATCTATTTGTATATACCACTCGTGACAATGGGTCTCATGAGTAGAGAATACGCGAGCGGTTCCATCAAATTATTGTATTCTTCTCCTATCAAGAATTCATCCATCATTCTGGGAAAATTCTTGTCAATGGTCGTATACGGCGGAGTATTGATCGGAATCATCGTTCTCTTCTCTGTCTTTACCCACATTTTCACTCCTCATTTCGACTATAAAATAGTGGTTGTGGCATTGTTGGGACTTTATCTGCTGATTCTGGCATATTCTGCAATCGGTATTTTCTTCTCATCACTCACCAAATACCAGGTAGTTGCAGCCATCGGCACATTGGCAGCGCTCGCTTTCCTTAACAACGTGAGCGATATCGGTCGTCAAAGTGATTTCATAAGGGATATCACATACTGGCTTGACCTTTCAGGAAAGACAAAAAGTTTCTTGAGCGGAATGTTCTCCAGCCAAGACTTCTTATACTTCATAATAGTCATCGCCCTGTTCCTGTCACTTTCCATCTTCAAGCTCAATACGGAAAAAAGCATAATGAGCATGAAGGAGAAAGTATTCAAATACTGCCTCATCATCGTCATCTGTCTGACATGCGGATATGTCACTACATTCCCTAAACTGAAATATTACTATGACGCCACCTACACCCAGAGCAATACACTCTGCGAGGAGAGTCAGGAGATAATGAAGAGCATAAAGGACAAGCTGACCATAACCACATACGTGAACCTGTTGGACGATTCCTTCTTCTGGTTTCATCCATATAACAAGAACTATGACAAGGAGCGACTGGAGAAGTATGTCAGATTCAAGCCTGACACAGAGCTGAAATACGTATACTACTATGCTCCTTGCGAGAACAAGTCATTGGAGGAACAGTATCCTGACATGACATGGGAAGAGAGGGCAGAAGAGCTGTGCAAGGTGCACAATGTGAATATGAAATTATTCCTCAACAAAGAACAGATTGACGAACTCATTGACCTGAAGCCTGAAAAATACAGATGTCTGAGGGTCGTTGAAGATGAGCACGGGCACAAGGAAATAATGAGGCTGTTCAATGATAACCAGAAACTGCCGAACGAGGAGGAAATGTCCATCGTATTCAACAAGTTCGTATCGAAAAGCCCGATGGTAGCGTTTGTCGACGGATATGGTGCGAGAGCTCTTGACAACTATGGTGCGCGCGGATATTATCTGGTCGGCTATGACAAATGGTTCAGGCATTCTCTTTTCAACATGGGATTCGATGTGAAAAAACTCGACCTCGACAATGCAGCAGATTTCGAAGGTACTGATGTCCTGGTCATTACAGATATAAACGAACCTCTGTCGAAGACCGCATTGGACAACATCTACTCTTACATTGACAAAGGCGGAGACCTTTATATCCTGTCGAACTACAAACGTGGACAATATCTCGAACCGGTGGTCAATTATCTCGGCGTGAAGTACTACGGTGGCCTGGTAGTGCAGGAAAATCAGTATATCTCTCCTACATTCGTACCGGTAGACTTCACGGAAGCTGCTCTGGAAACGGGCCCGATATACAAGAGCGTGGCAGATTGGGATTACTGCGTCCTTATGCCGACTGCATTGGCAATCGATTACTCCGGCGCCAAGAATTTCGAGGTAAAGTCAATGCTCGAAACTACAGACAAAGCGTGGGTCGAATATGAAACTACCGATTTCGTGGATGGAGAATTCGTATGCAATGAAAAGGCCGGTGAAAAACAGGGTGTCTATTCTACATTCGTGACTTTGAGCAGACAGATTAATGGTAAAGAACAGAAAATCGCCATTTCCGGTGATGCTGACTTTATATCTAATGAAGAGCTCAGCACAGAGCACTCAGGCATCAGTTCGTCCAACTATACGATGGTAAAGGGTCCGTTCAGATGGTTCTCCGGGGACAAGTTCCCTATCGTAGCAGAGAGAGTTGAAACATTGGACCACAAGACCACATTGCCTGTCGGCTTCTCCATGTGGCTGAAGATTATATTCCTGGGCGTTCTCCCATTGGGTCTGATGTTTACAGGAGTGACACTTATTGTAAGAAGACAAAGAAAATAAGAGATTATGGAACATAAGATAGTAGAAGTCAAGAACCTCTCCCATAGATATACGGTCAACTGGGCGATCAAGGATATCAACTTCGAAATAGAAAAGAATGGCGTTTTCGGGCTCTTGGGCTCGAATGGAGCAGGTAAGTCTACGACGATGAACATCATCTGCAATGTTTTGACACAGACCCAAGGTGACGTTTTCATCAATGGCATTGATTTGAGGAAAAATCCGATCGAGGCGAAGAAATTCATCGGATTCCTTCCGCAGAAAGCTCCGCTGCACGTGGAGATGACGGTGGAAGAATACCTGTATCATTGCGCAGACTTGAGGCTGATGCCGAAAGACAAGATTCAGGGAGCCGTGGAAAAAGTCATGGAGAAATGCCAGATCACTCATTTCCGTAATCGTCAGATTTCCAACCTTTCCGGTGGTTATCAGCAGAGAGTGGGTATAGCCCAGGCTATCATCCATGAACCTTTGTTCGTCATCCTGGACGAACCGACCAACGGCCTTGATCCTAACCAGATCATTGAAATCAGAGGCCTGATCAGGGAAATCGCTGAAGACAGGGCAGTGCTCATTTCCACACATATCCTGTCGGAAGTACAGGCCATCTGCGACTATATCATGATGATTGAGCATGGCAACATGGTATTCAAGGGAACGCTGGAGGAGTTCAACGCTTATATGGATCCTTCCGCTCTTACCACCATCATGCACAATGCACCGTCAGATGAAGAATTCATGAAGATAGAAGGTATCGAGAGAGTCGAGAGGCTCACCCGCACCCGCATACGTCTTCATTTCGTCGGTGATGACAGCATAGTCAGCAGAGTGGTCAAGGCCTCCTGCGAAAACGGCTGGCAGTTGAGAGAGATTTTCCTCGAAAAGGAATCATTGGACAAGGTATTTGCAAAATTGTCAGGTAAAGCATTTAAATAGTATGAGATCTACATTAAGAATATTGAAAACAGAACTGAAAGTATTTTTCTACTCGCCTATCGCATGGCTTATACTTTTGGTTTTCGCGGTTCAGGTAGGAGCCTCTTTCTGCGAATTGTATTCTGATGCATTGAGATATCAGGAAATCGGTTATCCGGTATACGATGCCACAGCAAGGATAATCAGCGGCATAAGGGGACTTTTCGTACAGATGTTGAACAACCTTTATCTGTACATTCCTCTTCTGACCATGGGACTGATGAGCCGTGAATACAGCACAGGCTCCATCAAGCTCCTGTACTCTTCACCGGTTTCCAACACCCAGATCATCGTCGGAAAGTATCTTTCCACCATGGTTTATGGTCTGATTCTGGTATTCGTGATGTGCCTCCCTACCATCTTCGTGGGAATGTATGTGGAAAGTGCTGACATAATGATGATGGCCGTGGCCGCATTGGGCGTGTACCTGACCATCTGCGCATATTCAGCCATCGGTCTCTTCCTGTCGACCATTACTCAGTATCAGGTAGTTGCCGTCATCAGCACACTCATTGTCCTGGCAGTATTGAACTTCATCGGCAATGTCGGACAGGAATATGATTTCGTCCGCGACATCACTTTCTGGCTGTCCATTTCCGGACGTTCAAAAGTCTTCCTCGACGGTATGATATGCACAAGGGAAGTCCTGTATTTCATCCTGGTGATTTTCCTTTTCCTTTCAATGTCAATCATCAAGCTGAGAGGCCAGAGACTGAACCTTCCTATGTGGAAGACTGCCCTCAACTATACAGTGGTGTTTGTCATCGTATTCGGATTGGGAATCCTCAGTTCTCGTCCTAAGTTCATCAAATACTATGATGCTACGCAGGCCAAGAGCAACACATTGACAGAATACAGCCAGGATGTAATGTCGAAGATCACCGACGGTCTTACCATTACGACCTATGCCAACGTTCTGGATGAAACATGGATTTACGCAGAGCCGCGCAACAAGAACCGCGACCTTACACGTTTCGAGAAATACCTGCGTTTCAAACCGGACATCAAGCAGAAATATGTCTATTACTACGGCAAATATTACAGCAACTACAGGTATGAAAGGGATGACTACAAGGATAAGACTCCTTACGAACTCGTTCATGCCATCTATCGCTGGAGCCGTCAGGACACTACCACCTACATGCCTCAGGAGCAGGTATGGGCAATGGATGACATCCGTGCAGAAGGAGGAAGACTTGTGCGCGTCCTCAGCAGAGACAACGGGCGCAAGGCTATCTTGAGAATTTATGATGACAGCCATATCCATCCTAGTGAGACGGAAATCACCGTAGCAATGAAGACATTGGTCGACAGACCTGCCGTACCTGCATTCGTTACCGGTCATGGAGAAAGGAGCATGAATGACAATGGCGACAACGGATACGGTCTTCTGGCCACACATAGAGTAGGACGTAACTCACTTATCAATCAGGGATTTGCACCTAGGGAGATAAGTCTTGAGAAACCTGTTCCTATCGACGTTGACTTCCTGGTTATTTCAGATGTCAAGACCCCATATACAGAGCAGGAACTGGAAAACTACAAGAAATTCATCGACAGAGGCGGCAATGTCCTCATTCTTGGAGAACCTCGCCGTCAGAAGAACATGAATCCTCTCATCGAGCCGGTCGGCCTGAAGTATGCGGACAACCTGCTGGTTTCACCGAACGACTTATATGCGGACGACCTTATTCTTGCCAACATCCGTTCCAGCGAGGCGATGAGTCCTTCATTTGCGGCTCTGGGAGCACGTGGCATCAAGGCGACGATGTCATCTGCATGTGCTATCGAGAGATTGCCGCAGACCAATGGCTTCTATATTGACGACATTATGGTCACAGACGAAAAGGGAGTCTGGATCGAGACCAAGACCCGCGATTTCGCCAATGAGAAATCAGTCCTGAATCCGGAAGCCGGAGAGGTGGAAAAGCAATACACCGTGGCATCTGTCGCTTCGAGGAAGGTAAAGGGAAAGGATCAGATCATCATTGTAACGGGTGATTCCGACATGTTCTCGCCTAAGGAGTTGAATGCTAACAGAGCCGGTGTCGCTGCTGCCAACTTCAGCTATTTCAGAGAGTTCATGTACAGCATGACATTGGGCAAATACCCTATCAATATCGGTAGAGAGCCGGCTCCTGACAACAAGTACACAGCTTCTCACGAGGTATTGCCTTGGATGAACCTCATCTACAAATGGCTGATTCCAGCGATAATACTAATTTCAAGCTTAGTGGTTCTAATAAGAAGAAAAAGAAGATAAATATGAAAAAGTTTTTACTCTCCGTCTTGTTCATAGCCTTGGCATTGACAGGCTGTAACAGAGACAACAAGCAGATTCCTGCTTCGGATAAAGTGCTGACCGGCAAGTTATCCAACGGGTTGACCTATTATGTAAGACATAATGAGGAACCTAAAGACAGGGCCAGTTTCTACATCATCCAGAACGTCGGTGCAATTCTGGAGAACGATGACCAGAACGGTCTCGCCCACTTCCTGGAGCACATGGCATTCCAGGGAACCGAGAACTTCCCTGACAAAGGAATCATCGAGACATTGCAGCGTCACGGTGTTTCTTTCGGAGGCAACATCAATGCCTACACTGCACAGAACGAGACTGTATATAACATCAGCGCCGTTCCTACTACAGACGTGACTTTGGTGGATACCTGCCTCATGGTACTCCATGACTGGTCACACTACCTGACATTGGACAAGGATGAGATTGACGCCGAAAGAGGAGTCATTTCAGAGGAGTGGAGAACCAGACGTAATCCTAGCTTCAGAATCGGTCTCCAGATCAATCCTGTCATCTACAAGGATTCCCAGTATGCGAAGCGCGATGTGATCGGTGACTACAACATCATCAACACATTCGAGCCGCAGACCCTCCGCGATTTCTATCACGACTGGTATCGTACTGACCTTCAAGCTATTGTGGTGGTAGGTGATGTAGATGCAGAGGCTACTGTGGAGAAGATCAAGACAATGTTCGAGCCTATCCCTGCCGTAGAAAATCCTAAGGAAAGAATCGAATATGAAATCCCGGAGCATGACGAGATGTACTATGCTCTCGGTACCGACAAGGAGTCTACCGCGTCTAATGTGCAGATTTTGACCATCATCCCTAACAAGAGAACCGACAAGGACAAATTCTCCTACCTCAGGGAAGGCCTGCTCTCAAGCTTCTTCAATTCAATGATTGCCAACCGTCTGTCTGAAATCATGCAGCAGAGCAACCCTCCTTATCTCGGAGGTTCCATCAGCTACGGCGGATTGGTAAGGAACTATGCCGCATATTCCTGCTCGGCTACAGCGAAGCCTAACGAGGAAACCGAGGCATTGAAAACAATCCTGACCGAGAATGAGAGGGTAAAGAGATTCGGTTTCTCGGACAGCGAACTGGAAAGAGTGAAGGCAAACCTCCTTTCTGCAATGGAGACTTCATACAAACAGCGTGACAAGTTCAGAAACGAGTCATTCGTAAGCGACATCAAGGACAACTTCCTGCTGGGAGAGCCTCTGTTCGAGTACGAGGTTTACTATGACTACGTTACCAAGACCATCCCTAAGATTACCGTAAAGGAAATCATGGATTATGCACAGCCTTGGTTCACCAAGAAGAACCAGGTGGCAATCATCACCGGACCGGATGACGTTACTCATCTGACTGAAGATGAGGTCCGCGGCATTATCAGCGTAGTAGAGGGTGACAGTTCCATCCTTCCGTTCGAGGATGAGTTCATCGGACAGGATCTGGTCAATGAAGATGAACTGAAGGGTTCCAAGATCAAGGAAGTCGTACCGGTAGAACTCTTCGACGCAGAGGAGTGGATTCTCGAAAACGGCATCAAGGTCGTTTACAGAAAGGCCGATTACGAAAAGGAAAGTATCTCACTGTATGCGCACAGCGACGGCGGAACCGCCCTCTATGGTGTAAAAGATCTCCCTAACGCAGAGAATGCAGCGGTATTTACCAATGCTTACGGCGCAGGCGAATTCAACACCATCGCATTGAAGAAAGCACTTGCCGGCAAGATGGTTTCATGCTCAACTACCATAGGTTCAGACAACGAGGTGGTGACAGCAAGCTCTACTCCTCAGGACCTGGAGACAATGTTCCAGCTGCTGTATCTGCGCTTCACATCCCCACGTATGGACAAGGAGAAATTCGAGTCCATCCTGAACCAGAACCTTGCTACTGTGGACAAGCTCGCCAAGAACCCTAACAAGATTATCCAGGATTCCATCGACTTCATCACATCCAATTACAGCCCTCGTACACAGCCGCTCAGCCGCAAGTACCTGGAGAGCCTCGACATGGAGAAGATGAACAAGATCTACAAGGAGAGATTCGGCAACGCAGCTGACTTCACATTCTTCATCGTAGGTAATGTGGATGCCAAGGAACTGAAACCGCTTGTGGAGAAGTATCTCGGTTCACTGCCGACATCAGAGGAGAGAGAAGAGTGGACAGACACTGGCGTAAGAGCTCCTAAGGGCATCGTGAAGAAGGTAATCCCAGTCAAGATGGAAACTCCTAAGTCTCTCGTGGTTACAAGTTTCCGCAAGCAAATGCCTTACAACCTGCACGACATGTACTGCAACAACGTGCTGAGGGGCATCCTTGACCTCCGCTACACCGAGAATATCCGTGAGAAGGAAGGCGGTACCTATGGCGTAAGCGTAAGCAGCGAAGCTACCAAGAGGCCTGAGCAGGTTTACACCATGACAATGACCTTCAACTGCGATCCTGACAAGGCTGACCATCTCAAATCGCTTATCTACGCCGAAATCGAGAAGATCAAGAAGAGCGGTGTAACCGAAGAGGAAATCAGCAAGATCACCAAGAAGATGCTGAAGGACTTCGACCAGTCCAAGCCTCACAACTCATACTGGCTTTCTGTCATTACCACATATTATATCTATGATATAAACAACAATGACCCGAAAGATTTCGAGGATATCATCAAGAATATGACTCCTGCAGATATCCAGGACTTCGTGAACAGAATGTTCGACAATCCTGACAACCTGGACGTCGTATTCACTCCCAAGAAGTAATGTCTGACTGAATATATTTTAAGGGTGGCCTTCGCAAGGTAAGCATCCGATTAAGGACAACTTGTATTTTTGATTCCAAGTTGGAGGCAACT
>SAMEA3663023__coassemble_1233_pt1 | contig 15825 bp, 10 predicted proteins | sample SAMEA3663023__metabat2_low_PE_030 | metagenome-assembled genome bin SAMEA3663023 (sample SAMEA3663023) | pig gut metagenome | biome: pig gut; feature: pig-associated habitat; material: faeces | place: France | collected 2012 | reverse complement strand
CGACCTTCCTGGAGTTCTTGTTCCTGCCGTCCGTGAACACGCCGCCTCGTCCTGATGCGATAGGAGAATCGGCGAACTGGATGCCGTTCGTGTACATTGTCGTAGTACCGTCGGGGTTTACAGGAACGATGGTAGGGCTGATGTTCTGGGTGAGGTTCCAGAGAATACCGGCAGAGGAAAGGTCCTCGGAGCCGTCCTGTTCCCAGAATCCGCCGTAATTGTAGGCAGATCCTTCATAGCTTAAGTTTCCGGTGTAGCGGAGCCATGGTTTTACCTTCGCGTTTACCTTCGCGCGGAAAGAATACCCGTTCAGGATATCCTCGCTGGCATTGTTGAATACGCCCTCGCGATAGAGGTAACGGCCGCTGACATAGTAGTTTATCTTGTCATTTCCACCATTGATGGTGACATTGTGTTCTGTTTCCGGTCTTGTCCTCTTGAGCACGTAGCCGTACCAGTCGAAGTTTCCCAAATAGCGATATTTGCCTTTTTCATTGGTATAGACCCAAGGCCTGTCAGCGTTTTCCGTCTTGTCGAATCTGCGGTCATAGAGCATCTGCATTTCCTCATCGGTGTAATTCCATGCGTTGTAGCCCTTTGGCGAGTTCTTGGTAAATTCATTGGAGAGGGTCACATAGTCATAACCCGTAGTCACGAAATCGGTGCGGGTGGTGTTGAATGCCACGCCGCCGCGTCCGTTGTAAGTCACTTTAAGGTCTCCGGACTTGCCGCTCTTGGTGGTAATCAGGACCACGCCGGCAGATGCCGTAGCACCGTAGATGGCGCAAGACGAAGCATCCTTGAGCACCGACACAGATTCGATGTCATTAGGATTCACTTGTGTCAATGAGGACTCGATACCATCCACAAGAATCAGCGGGCTGCCCGAGTTCAATGACACCTGTCCGCGGATTTTCACATTGTACTGCTTGCCCTCGATGGAACCGCTGCTCATGCTCATGAGAAGTGACGGATCCGCGCCCTGGAGAGCCTGCGCCGCATTGGTTACCGGCCTGTTGTTCAAGTCTTTACCGCTGATGACGCCCACCGCTCCGGTGAGGTTCACTTTCTTCTGGACACCATAGCCGACCACGACCGATTCTTCGAGAAGGTCAATGTCTTCTTCCAGGTTTATGACAATGCCGGCGGTCTGGCTGCCGAACCTGGACGTGTAATCCTTGTAGCCCATCATTGACACTACGAAAGTGCGGCCCGGTGTAGCCTGGATGGAGAACTGGCCGTCGATATCGGTCATGGCGACATTGTCCTTCTTGCCGTCGAGCATGATCATTGCGCCGGGAACCGGTCCTGACGCGTCAACGATTTTTCCTTTGTACTCTACCGGTGCTGCGGCCTTCTGGTCCGCTTTCACGACGAGTATCATTTTCCCGTCAATGCTGGCCTGCATTCCCGTTCCGTCGAGGATTGCAGTCATCGTTTCCAGCACAGGTTTTCCGGATGGCGGAGTGACCTGCCTGTTCACGTCGAGAAGGCTCTCGTTGTAAGCTATTGTCATACCTAGCTGATGCTCAATAACTTCGAACGCCTGCCTGACCGTCATTGTACCGGACGGGAAGTTCACCACCCTGTTCTGGGCGTGAAGTCCGATGACCGGCATTATGGCCAGGAGAAGCGTAATAAGATAATGTTTAATCTGCTTCATAGACTGTGTTATTATTAGTTCAAGTTGTTTTCCGTTGTGGTCGGGCGGCAGGGCTGGGCCTACCTTATATATACGCAGCCGTTCACGATGCTGTACCGCATTCCAGGGACGAGCTTGCATATGGCGCCGAGCATCTGTTCCAATGTCTCACCCTGTACGAACTTGGCTGTCAATATCATATCGTCGTATTTTCCCGAGGTGACATAAGTGTTCATGCCGTATTTGCGCTCAATCGCCTTGGCAATAGCGTGGATGTTTTCGGAGCGGAAACACATGTCGCCGCGTTTCCATGCCGTGTCTTCAGCCGGGTTCACGCGCGATATTGTGGATTTCCCTGTCTCGCGGTCGTAAGAGAACCGCTCGTCAGGGACCATGAGAATGCTTTCGCCGCTTTCTTTCAATGTCGCCGAAATGCTGCCTTCGCACAATGTCGCGGCAGTGCTGCGCGATTCCGGATATGCATACACATTGAATGTCGTTCCATGAACCTGTATGGCGAGGTCGGCAGTATTTACCACGAATGGCAGTTCCTCATTATGAGTTACTTCGAAGATGGCTTCGCCGGAGAGGAAAACAGTGCGCTCGGCACCGCTGAATTTTTCCGGATAAATCAGCACCGACCCGGCATTGAGCGTGATTCTGGAGTTGTCCGGCAATATGACTTCGCGGGTTTCGCCGTTGCGCGTAGAGACCTCGCACAGTTTCGCGCCTGCTTCGGCAACCCACTGACTATCTGTGATTTTGTCGTTGATTTTCAATGTCGCCCAAGGAACGAATACCAGCATTGCGGCAGCAGATGCGCATGTCAATGCAATTTTGCGTATCTTCTGCCTGATTCCTCTGCGCATGATTTCGGACTGGGCTTTTTCTCGCCTGTCTGCCGCGGACATCACTTTCGTGAATGCCTTGTCCAATTCATTTTCCGGTAATGTGTCGGCGAAATGCCGCTCCCATTCGTTTCGTATGTCGTTATCAGTCATATTCTGAGTGTTGTCTGGTGGTCAAAACATACATAAGACAAAGAAACCGTGATTTGCACCCAATGGAAATTTCGATTTTTTTTGAATGTTCCTTATATTTGCAAATGTCGACAAATGACATGGAACCATAAGTTTCGCAAGTTGTCAAACTTGCTGCGCGTTAGTGCAAATTTGAGGGTTGTCACTCGTTCGTAGGCTGTAAGCCCAACGCACTTTTTTATGTGTACGTTACCCTCACCCTAAATCCCTCCCCTCGGGGAAGGGACTTGCCATCGCCCTAGCGGGCTCCATAAGCGGTGTTTCGCACTTGCGAAACTTGAGTAATATAATATCACACAGATGATTACGGATAGCGAAGAAAGAATATTGATGGAACGCACAGCAGCCGGTGACAGACGCGCGTTCAGGTCGCTTTTCGATGCCTATTATCCTGTGGTCTATGGTTTTATGAGGAGTCTGCTGCATACGGAAGAGGACGCATCGGATGTGGCGCAAGAGGTTTTCATCAAGCTTTGGCTCATGCGTGCGGCACTTCCCGACATCACTTCCCTCCGTTTCTATCTATACCGGATGAGTTTGAACCAGACCATCAACTACATCAAGAAGAACCGGCTCCACAACGGTGTGGCACTGGCGGATATTCCATACGACCAGATGGTGGAGGAAGTCATTGACATGAAAGGGAAAGAGGCCTTCATCGCGTCCGTGGTGGAGCGCATGCCGGAGCAGCGGCGCAAAGTGTTCATAATGAGCCGCTTCGAGAATCGTTCCAATGACGAGATCGCGTCATTGCTGAACATCAAAAAGAAAACGGTGGAGAACCACCTCAACCTCGCACTGAAGGAGTTGAGAGCAGCTCTCCCCGTATCACTTTTCCTGTTTATCGCCTGTTTCTGAGTCACGCGCGCCGGCGGGACGCTGCCACTACTCCGCCGGGAGGAAACCTTTCCGGAGCAGGACCTCGGCAATCTGGATGGCATTGGTCGCGGCACCCTTGCGGATATTGTCGGAAACGCACCAGAAATTGAGTCCGGACTTGACGGAAAAATCACGACGGATGCGTCCTACGAAAACATCATCATGGCCCAGCGAGTAGAGAGGCATCGGGTAAACCTTCTCGGCAGGATTATCCCGGACAGTGACGCCCGGCGTGTTTTCCAGAATCCTGCGGACATCATCCAGCTCGAAATCCTTCTCGAACTCCAGGTTCACAGACTCGGAATGACCTCCGATGACAGGGACACGCGCGGTAGTGGCCGTAACGCCTATCGTATTATCGCCCAGAATCTTATGAGTCTCATTCACCATCTTCATCTCCTCCTTGGTGTAGCCGTTCTCGGTAAAATCATCAATATGAGGAATTATGTTCTGGTCGATAGGATAAGGGAACTTCGCTGCATATTCGCCCCACTTGGCACCGCCACGCTCCGCCTCCATCTGCGCCACTGCCTTGTTTCCGGCGCCGGTCACGCTCTGATATGTCGAAACCACCACCCTCTTGATGCGGTAGGCCTTGTGCAACGGAGCCAGCGGCAGAAGCATCTGTATCGTCGAGCAATTCGGATTGGCAATGATATAGTCGTCCTTGGTGAGCACATCCGCGTTCACTTCCGGCACCACGAGTTTCTTGTCAGGATCCATACGCCAGCATGACGAATTATCCACGACACGGCATCCCACAGCCGCGAATTTCGGAGCAAGTTCTCTGGACGGGCCGCCGCCTGCCGAGAAAATCGCCAGGTCCGGTTTCGCCGCAATCGCATCTTCAGCGCTGATCACAGTGTATTCCTTGCCCTTGAATGTAACCTTGCGCCCCACGGAGCGCTCAGATGCGACCGGAAGAAATTCCGTCACAGGGAAATTCCTCTCTGCCAGCACTTCCATCATTCTCGTGCCCACCAGCCCGGTGACACCCACAACTGCTACTTTCATAACCTTATAATTTACAACAATATATCATTCAATACGCCGGAAGCGGTCTGATAAGCACCGGCACCGGCTCCCTGCACCACGAGAGGTGAAGGATAAAAAGCGGTTTTTATCAATGCTGCATTGTCCGTGCCACAAAGGTTGAAAAGCGGATTCTCCGGCCCGACACATTGCAATCCCATCGATGCCTTGTAATGGACGCCGCCTTCTTCCGGCACTGCCACGAGCGAAGCTACAAACCTCTGTCTCAATCCTTTATCCGCAGCGGTGCGATAAGCGGCAGCGAACGAAGATTCATTGGCCGCAAGCATCTCGTAGAACGCCGGAACCTTTCCGCTGAAGAACTCCGGACCGAGAATCGGGTCGATTTCCACGTCAGCCTCGTCGATTGGAGCACCAGCCTCACGCGACAGAATCAGCAACTTGCGGAGCACGTCCCTGCCGCTCAAATCCAGCCTCGGATCCGGCTCTGAATAACCGGCCTCCTGCGCCTGCCTCACCACATCCGCGAAAGTCTTTCCGTCCTCGCCTCCCTTATAGGTGCTGAATATGTAATTCAATGTCCCTGAAAGGACTGCATCGACACGTGCTATGTCATCGCCGCTGTTCACGCTGCGCGCAATCGATTCCAGAATCGGAAGCGCCGCACCCACTGTCGTCTCGTAACGGAGCGAAACGCCGTTCTCCACGGCAGAAGTCTTGAGCTTATGATACTGCACATAAGGAGCGGCAAACGTAATCTTGTTGCTCGCCACTACCGAATAGCCTTTCTCGAAGAGATTCAGATACTTATAAGAAATGTCGGACGACGCCGTGCAATCCACGAAGATGGAATTCTGCAATGAGACATTGGCCAGAGCCTCGAAGAAAGCATCATTGGCCGCAGACTTGCCGTCCGCCAGCATTGTCCCGATGGAGGCGATGTCGAGCCCCTCCTTGTCGAGGATGAACTTGCGGCTGTTCGAGATGCCGGCGATATGGAGGCGCTTGCCAGTGCGCTCCGCGATCTTGTCGCGATTTCGGGCAATGATGTCCACAAGTGCCTTTCCCACAGTGCCGTACCCGGCGATGAACAAATTGATATCCTTATAAGATGATGTTTCGAAGAACTCCTTGTGGATATATTTTATCGCCGACTGTACATCCTCGGAAGCCACGATAACAGAAATGTTTCTTTCCGAAGAGCCCTGCGCCACTGCACGTACACCGACGCTTCTACGTCCCAGGGCAGCAAGCATGCGCCCCGTCGTACCGCGTTGATTTATGATGTCATCGCCCACCAGGCAGACAATCGAGAAGCCGGTTTCCACCTTCAGAGGATTCAGCTTGCCAAGTGAAATTTCATAAGCGAAGCATTTGTCCGCGGCTGCCTTGGCCTTGGCAGCATCCTTCTCCGCCACAGCCACGCACATGGTATTGACCGAAGAGGCCTGCGTAATCAGGATGATGCTGATATTGTTCTCGCTCAATGTCTGGAAAAGACGGTACGAGAATCCCGGAACACCGACCATGCCGCTGCCTTCCAATGAGAGCAGGGCAATGTTGTCCGAATTGGAAATGCCGATGATCTTGTTCTTTCCGCGCGGAGGGTTCTGCTCAATCTCCGTTCCCTCACCGTCCGGGTCGAAAGTGCATTTCACGAAAATCGGGATGCGTTCAGAGACAACCGGCTGAATGGTAGGAGGATAGATGACCTTGGCTCCGAAATGCGAAAGTTCCAGCGCAGCGCGGTAGGAGATATGGCGGATAAGCATTGCCTGCGGCACGACCTTAGGGTCCGCCGTCATCATTCCAGGCACATCCTTCCACGTTTCCAGCGCCCTGGCCTTGCTGCCGACCGCATAAAGCGATGCAGAATAGTCAGAACCGCCGCGGCCGAGCGTCACCATGCGTCCCTTGTCATCAGACGCGATGAATCCAGGTACGATGAACAATGACATGATAGGATTGGACTCGATCATTGCCTCGACATTGGCATAAGTCACGGCAGTGTCGACAACGTGCTTGCCGGCCTCGACGCGGGTGCGGATTATCTCCCTGGAGTCCACCCATTTGGTCGGGATGCCTACCGAAGCCATTTTCGTCGCGAGAATCCGGCTGGACAGCAGTTCGCCGCAGCCCTGGATTGCGTCCAGGCTCGCCGGGCTCAGTTCTCCGAGCAGGAAAACGCCTTGGGCAATGCCCCTGATCGACGCGAATGTGTCGTCGCAGACCTCCGTGGACTCCTCATATTTCTCGATCGGGAGGAGATCCCTGATGATTTGATGGTGCTTCTCCTGAAGTTCGTCCAGAAGTCCCAGATATGAGCTGTCGTGTGCCGCCGCCAGATTGCCTATCCGGATCAATGTGTCCGTACATTTGTAGATCGCCGATGCCACGACGATCGTCCTGTCCCGGTCAGTAGCTTTGGCGATGATGTCCGCCGCCTTGAGCATGTTTTTCGCGTCCGCCAATGACGATCCGCCGAATTTCAGTACCTGCATAATGCCTCCTTTATAATTTCTCCACAATCGGGCGGATTATCCGGTCCAGCTGATCTGTTTCCAACAGGAAGCCGTCATGTCCGAAGTGGGATGTAATTTCATGATATTCAGAACCTTTGATATATTTAGCCATATCTTTCATCTTGTGTGCAGGGAAGATGAGGTCCGTGTCGATGGCTATGAGCGTGGCTTGTGCGCGTATCATGCCGAGCGCCGCCTCTTCGCCGCCACGTCCGCGTCCAAGGTTATTGCTGTCGACACTGTAGGACAGATAGTAATACGAGTAGGCGTCGAACCTGTCCGCCAGTTTCTTGCCCTGATAGCGCTGATAAGAGGCAGCCCTGTCGGCAAACAACGTATCCGCATCCGCTTCCTGCTGCTTCCTGATATACCCGTCTTCGCACCGATATGAAATCAATGCGATGGTCCGGGCGCATTCCAGGCCCTTCCGCCCGCCGTCCAGGCTCTCGCATGCGCGGAAAGTCTGGTCCGCTTCCAATGCCATCCTCTGCGATTCCTCGAAGGCCGTGACCCAAGGAGAAATGCGGGAAGTGGTCGCAATATAAACCGCGTGCGAGAAAAGTTCCGGCTTCATCACCGACCATTCCAACGCCTGAAAGCCGCCGATGCTGGCGCCGACCAGCAGGTCAATATGTTCAATGCCAATGTGTTCGCGTACTGCGTCCAGTGCTCTGACAATATCCCTGACCGTAACTTTCGGGAAAGAAAAATAATACGGTTTCCCGGTTTCAGGGTCAATGCTGGACGGGCCGCTGGAGCCGTAGCATGAGCCGAGCATGTTTCCGCAGACGATGAAATATTTGTCCGTGTCGAAGAGTTTTCCAGGTCCGACGAGTGCAGACCACCAATCTTCGGCATTCGAGTCAGCTGTCAACGCATGACAGATCCATATAACTTTCATCCCCTTCTTGTATTCGTACGGGGATGTATGATAACCCACTTGTAATGTGGAGACGCTTCCTCCCGTTTCAAAGGAGAAACCGCCGTCAATCCGGTAAGTATGTTGTTTCATTAAATCTTATGAATAGAAAAAACACGGACGCATCTTAGCGATGCATTCGCATTGACATGACTGTCATAAAGAAAATATAGCAACCGTTCGTCATAATTACGTCGCGAATATAATGAAAGTGGCGCGAATTACAAACTTTTTTTCTAAAACACCGTGCCGATGCAGTATAATAATACACAAAAACGGGCGACAGTTTTCCGGTTATTCGTGACTTTGCCCAAGGGATAAATAATCCGAATGACAATTGTGAAAGCAGGGGCGATTCCAATCGCTAAAACTGAACAAGTGACATTATTCAATCCGCGAAAATTACAAAATTCCCCACGCCTCCGCGGTCAGGCATAGCGCTTGTTGTGTCATATATTTTGTATCTTTGTGCAATTAAGCAGACAAAATGATTACATCACTTATGAGTTCTATAAAGATTCAGGGAAATACTCTCCCAAATATGCCTTGGCAGGATCGCCCTGCAGGATGTAACGACCCGTTTTGGCGCTACTCTGCAAACCCGGTCATTCCTAGAGACTTGCTGCCGGATTCCAACAGTATTTTCAACTCTGCCGTAGTTCCGTTCGAAGGCGGATTCGCAGACACCGTTACCGGACTCGCTTTCGGATACATTCCAGAAATCATCGAATTTACGAAACGCACAAATATCTTGTAAGTCAATGATTGCAAGACGTTTAGCTAATACACTCCTCATCCTGGCGGCCATGTCGGGATGGGGAGTTTTTTCTGCCGCCGCCACAGACTCGGCTCCGGCGAAGGACAATGTCATCAAGCAGCCTGCCGATTACGTGAACCCGTTCGTCGGCACCACGAACTTCGGGACTACGAATCCTGGAGCCGTATGCCCGAACGGAATGATGAGTGTATCGCCGTTCAACGTCATGGGCTCGGACGACAACGTCTGGGACAAGGACAGCAGATGGTGGTCTACCCCGTATTGCTATGAAAACAAATTCTTTACGGGATTCTCTCACGTAAACCTCAGCGGCGTCGGCTGTCCGGAACTCGGCTCTCTCCTGACGATGGCCACCTCCGGTTCCATCGATGTGGACTACCATAAATACGGCTCGGAATACACCGGTGAGCGGTCCACCCCGGGCTACTATACGAATACATTGACCCGATACGGAATCCGCACGGAAGTGTCTGCCACTGAGCGCACAAGCATTGAAAGATACACCTTCCGCGCCGGACAGGCGAACATCCTGATAAACCTCGGCGAGGGCCTCACGAACGAATCCGGAGCTACGGTCCGCAAGGTCAGCGACACCGAAATCGAAGGCTCGAAACTCCTGGGAACCTTCTGCTACAACTCGCAGGCGGTATTCCCGATCTACTTCGTGATGCGCGTCAACAAAGCGCCGTCAAGCTGCGGCTATTGGAAAAAACAGCGCCCGATGACCGCGGAGGCCGCTTGGGACCCCGACCAGGGCAAATACAAGCTCTACACCCGCTACGCCCGCGAAATTTCCGGCGACGACATCGGCTTCTGGTTCACTTATGACAATGTCGATGAGAATGAGCAGATTATGGTCCAGGTCGGTGTCTCCTTCGTAAGCTGCGAGAACGCAAGAATGAACCTCGAAGCCGAGCAGACCGGTTTCAATTTCGACAAGGTCAGGGCCAATGCCGTAGCAAGATGGAACAGCGACTTGTCCAGAATCAAGGTGGAAGGCAGTAGCCTGCGCCAGAAAGAAGTATTCTATACAGCTCTGTATCACGCGCTTATACACCCGAATATCCTGAATGACGTGAACGGGGAGTTCCCTGTCATGGAATTTACCGGCGACGGCAAGACATTGAGCAACACGAAGGCGGCACGCTACGACACCGGCAAACCGGGCATCGGCAAGGTGGAGCCGGGACATAACCGCTACACCGTATTCTCGCTGTGGGACACCTACCGCAACGTGCATCAGCTTATGACACTGGTCTATCCGGAGCGACAGCTCGACATGGTCAGGTCAATGATTTCGATGTACAAGGAGTGGGGTTGGATGCCGAAGTGGGAGCTTTACGGCCGCGAGACATTCACCATGGAAGGCGACCCTGCCATTCCGGTGATAACCGACACGTGGCTCAAAGGCCTGAAAGACATTGACATATACACGGCATATCAGGCTTTCATCAAGTCGGCGGTCACACGCGGACCTGAAAACAAGATGAGGCCCGACATTGACCCGTATGTTCAGGACGGATTCATTCCGCTGGGATATTTCGCGGCGGACTTCTCGGGCGACAACTCCGTTTCGCACGCATTGGAATATTACGTGGCCGACAACGCATTGTCCCTCCTGGCTGCCGACCTCGGCTATGAAGACGAGGCTAAAGCATTCAGGGAAAGGTCATTGAACTATAAACATTATTATAGTCCGGAGTCCGGAACACTGCGTCCTCTGAATGCGGACGGCTCTTTCCTGACACCGTTCAACCCGCGTCAGGGTGAGAATTTCGAGGCGGTTCCCGGTTTCCACGAGGGCAGCGCATGGAACTACACGTTCTTCGTGCCGCATGATGTGGAAGGCTACGCACAGCTGATGGGCGGCCAGAAAGTGTTTACGGAAAAGTTGCAGATGGTGTTTGACGAAGGGCTGTATGACCCTGCAAATGAGCCGGATATCGCATACGCATACCTCTTCAGCCGCTTCAAGGGTGAAGAGTGGCGCACGCAAAAATTGATTCCGCAGCTGCTCCGCGAGTATTTCACGACCAAGCCTGACGGCATCCCGGGCAATGACGATACAGGTACAATGTCAGCGTGGGCGATCTTCTCAATGATGGGCTTCTATCCGGATTGTCCGGGAGAGCCGTCATATACATTGACCGCACCTACTTTCGAGAAGGTCACCATCACCCTCGACCCGAAATGGTACAACGGGCACAATGAGCTGGTTATCAGCAAGTCAGGCAGCAATGAAAACGGGCGTGAGGCGAAACGCGACTCATACGACCGAATTTCCGGCATGACTCTGGGACGCAAGACATTGAAAGGCTACAGAATCAGCCACGAGGAGCTTACACGTGGCGGCGAACTGGTATTCCGCTGTCGTGCTGGAAAGTAACACACATAAACATGGATATAAATGAACAATAGATTTTTGGCGCTGATGTTGCCGGCGGTTCTGGCGGCAGGATGCGCGAAGACAGCAGACGACACGGACTACACGCAGTTCGTGAGTCCTAAAATCGGCAGCGGTGGACACGGGCACGTTTTCGTCGGGGCCAATGTCCCTTTCGGTCTGGTGCAGCTGGGACCTACCAGCATCCCGCAGACATGGGACTGGTGCTCAGGCTATCACGACAGCGACACCACCGTCATCGGATTCTCGCATACGCATCTTGAGGGTACCGGCATCGGCGACCTGTTCGATGTTACGGTAATGCCGGTAATCGGAGAGGTGACTTATGCCCGCGGAGAGGCTCCGGCAGAAGGCGCCACACCTGAGGAAATCGAAGCGGCCATAAAGACCGGACTGTGGTCTTACGCCGACAGGTCCAAGGAGGTCACCAAGCCGGGATATTACAGCGTGCCGCTCACCCGTTTCGGTATCAATGCCGAGATGACGGCGACTTCACGTGTCGGCTTGCACCGTTATACGTTCCCTGCAAGTAATTCTGCAGCAATCGTTTTCGACCTGGAGAACGGCGGATGCTGGGACAAGGCTACAGAGACATTGACAGAATCCGTGGACAGCGTCACCATCCGCGGCTACAGATATTCCACAGGCTGGGCGAAGAACCAGAAGGTCTTCTTCTATGCGCAGTTCAGCAAGCCTTTCGACAGCTTCAGCAACATTGGCGCATACAGCAGAATGGCATTCCATACGACTGAAGGTGAGCAGATTATGGTAAAAGTGGCATTGTCCCCTGTAAGCATGGAAGGCGCGCAGGCCAACTTGGCTGCGGAGATGCCGGGCTGGGATTTCGAAGGCACGGTAAAGGCTGCGGAGAAGGCATGGAACGAGGAGCTTTCCAAGATCAAGGTCGACACCGATGATGACGAGGCGCGCACCGTTTTCTACACAGCAATGTATCACACCATGATCCAGCCGTCCGTTTTCAATGACGTGAACCGCGATTACAGAGGCGCTGACGACCAGATACACACGGAACACGGCTTCACGAACTACACCACATTCTCATTGTGGGACACCTACCGCGCAGCCATGCCGCTGATGACAATCATCCATCCGGAGAAGATCAATGACATCGCCAACACGATGATAGGCATCTACCGGCAGCAGGGCAAGCTTCCGGTATGGCATCTGTGGGGCAATGAGACTGACTGCATGGTGGGCAATCCTGGCGTCATCGCATTGGCCGACATCCTGGTAAAGGGCTTCGAGGGCTTCGACAAGGAGCTGGCCTACAAGGCATTGAAAGATTCCGAGATGCGTCCGGACAGAGGTCAGGACCTTCGTATGAAATACGGTTTCATTCCTGCCGACAAGAACTTCGATGAGTCAGTGGCTTACGACATGGAGTACGCCATCGCTGACGGCGCCATGGCACAGGCTGCCAAGTTCATGAACAATGAGGCTGACTACAATTACTTCTTCGACAGAAGTCATTCATACAGAAACTATTTCGACCAGAAGACCTTGTTCATCCGCGGCAAGAACGCTGACGGCAAGTTCATTGAGCCGTTCAATCCTTACCGCTCGGAGCATCGCGCCGACGTATATTGCGAAGGCAACGCATGGCAGTACACCTGGCTCGCGCCGCAAGACTTCGACGGTCTCGTAAAACTCTATGGTTCAGAGGCCAAGCTCACAGAGAGGCTTGACAGCCTGTTCGCTGCCAAGAGCGAAATCGTGGGCGACAACAAGTCCAGCGACATTTCCGGCCTCATCGGCCAGTACGCGCATGGCAATGAGCCTAGCCACCACATCATCTACTTCTACACGATGGCCCACCAGCCATGGAAGACCGCCGACCTCGCTTCGCGCATCTTCAAGGAGTTCTATTTCAATGATCCTAACGGTCTTGCGGGCAATGAGGATGTAGGCCAGATGTCGGCTTGGTACATTCTTTCAAGCCTCGGCTTCTATCAGGCAGAGCCTGCAAATCCACGTTTCTGGTTCGGCAAGCCTGCATTCAGAAATGCTTCCGTGAAAGTTCCGGGCGGCACGTTCAATGTTACCGCAGAGGGACTTGGCGAAGAGAACAGATATATCCAGAGTATCACCTTGAACGGCGAAGAATACAAGCTCCCGTATATCGAGTACGTAGACATCTTCAGAGGCGGAAACCTCGTGTTCAAGATGGGACCGGAACAAACAGTATGGTATTAAAACATAATTAATTATGGCAAACTATAAAACAGACTCACGAATTGTCCTTACGCTCGACGCTGGCGGTACCAATATGGTGTTCAGCGCAATGCGCGGAGGCGAATACATCATTGACCCTATCACTCTTCCTTCCAATGCGAAGAACCTCGACCTGTGCCTCCAGACCCTGGTCCTGGGCTTCAGCACGGTGATTGACAAACTGGAAGAGAAGCCGGTGGCAATCAGCTTCGCATTCCCCGGACCTGCCGATTATCCGCACGGAATCATCGGCGGTTATCTTCCGAATTTCCCGTCTTTCCGCGACGGCGTGGCTCTCGGACCGTTCCTTGAGGACAAGTTCGGCATTCCTGTATATATAAACAATGACGGCGACCTCTATGCTTACGGCGAGGCTCTCGGCGGAGCGCTTCCTGAGGTCAATGCGCGTCTGGAGGCAGCAGGCAGCGACAAGAGGTTCCACAACCTCATCGGCTACACTTTCGGCACAGGTCTCGGTATCGGTTTCGTCATGAACGGCGAGCTTAACCGTGGCGACAATTCATGTGTGGAGACATTCTGCCTGCCTAATTTCAAGATGCCGGGCTACATTCTGGAGGACAGCGCATCAATCCGCGCCGTGACCAGAGTCTACGGTGAGGCAAGCGGCAACCTGAGTCATGGTCTCACCCCGAAGGAAATCGCGGAAATCTGCCACGGAGAGCGCGAGGGCAACAGGGAAGCTGCCATCAAGGCGTTCAATGATCTCGGCGAGGCAGCCGGCGACGGTATGGCTATCGCTGCTTCTCTCTTCGACGGCATCATCTGCATCGGCGGCGGCCTCATGAACAACCACGAGTACATCATGCCGGGCATCCTGAATTCAATGCGTTCGACTGTCAAGACAATGTCAGGAGACACTATCGGAAAGGTTCAGCCTAAGGTTTACAACCTGGATGATCCTGAGGAGTTCGCTGCATTCGCGAAGGGTGACGCGCGCCAGATCAAGGTGTACGGAACGGAGAAGACAGCGACCTACGACCCGCAGAAGCGTATCGGCGTAATGCGTTCAAAGATCGGTGCCAGCAAGGCCATCTCGCTCGGCGCCTACACATTCGCATTAAGCCAGCTTGATAAATAATACTTGAAGCCAGCCGGATCAATGCTGGAGTCGGCGTTGGCTCCCGAAAAGGGAGGGGACCCACGCAGTGGGGAGGACCGGCGGAAGCATTGACCCCGCTGGCGCAAAAAAATAAAACAAACAATGTATCCATTAAAATTCAGACCAATACTGAAGACCGTGGTATGGGGCGGCGAGAAAATCGCCCCATATAAGGAAGTCGTTACAGATCAGCACAATATCGGCGAAAGCTGGGAACTCTCCGGCGTAAAGGGCCATGAATCCGTCATTGCCAACGGAGAATTCGAGGGCAAGACCATCACCGAACTGGTGGAACAATTCAAAGGCAAACTCGTAGGAGAGAAAGTATATGCCAATACGGGCAATGAGTTCCCTCTCCTCATCAAGTTCATTGACGCGAAAAGCGACCTTTCCATTCAGGTCCATCCTGACGACGAACTGGCTGCCAAACGCCACAATTCCAAGGGAAAGACCGAGATGTGGTACGTGGTAGGCGCAGACGAAGGCGCCCACCTGCTTTCCGGCCTCTCGGAGAAAATCACTCCGGAAGAGTATGTAGAGAGAGTGGAGAACAATACTATCACGGATGTCCTCACCGATTTCAAAGTAAAGGCCGGTGATGTATTCTTCCTTCCTGCCGGTCGTATTCATGCCATCGGCACAGGTTGCTTCATCGCAGAGATTCAGCAGACATCTGACATCACCTACCGCATCTATGACTACGGACGTCTGGGTCTCGACGGCAAGCCACGTGAGCTTCACACCGAGCTCGCCAAGGACGCCATCGACTACAATGTCTATCCGGAGTACAAGACGAACTACACGGAAAAGAAAGATGACGAGAATGTCCTGGTAGAGTGCAAGTACTTCACTACCAGTCAGTACGACCTCGACAAGCCTTTCACGAAGGATCTTTCCGACCTCGATTCATTCCTGGTAGTGATGTGCATCGAAGGCCGCGGCACCCTGACCGACCACGAAGACCAGGACCACACCCTCACCCTTCACCAGGGCGAGACCGTCCTGATCCCCGCCACCTCGAAAGGTGTCACCTTCACCCCGTCGTCCGACATGAAGCTAATCACCAGCTACATCGGCTAAGACACTCCCCGGCGGGACGTTTGCTTAATGTTCCGCCAAATCTGCCGCACCCAGGCGGGACGCGGCCACGGTACTATATCGTAACGTGTTAATATACAATAATTTATAAATCAGAGCGTGGAAACGCGGCCTTTTTTTGGCTACGTTTCCACGCTCTATCTTAAACGATATCTGATTATCAACGAGTTACAAAATCACCCGTGGCCGCGTCCCGAC
>SAMEA3663023__coassemble_1196_pt1 | contig 16610 bp, 14 predicted proteins | sample SAMEA3663023__metabat2_low_PE_030 | metagenome-assembled genome bin SAMEA3663023 (sample SAMEA3663023) | pig gut metagenome | biome: pig gut; feature: pig-associated habitat; material: faeces | place: France | collected 2012 | reverse complement strand
ATTTTCTTTATCTATCTTTACCTCTTATTCTCTCTCAATGTTGTCAATGAACTCGTCCCGTTTGTTCCGTTTCTGATGCTTTAGGCATCGTTGTTTCTCAAACGGACTGCAAAGATACGCAGTTTTTTATTACCTCCAAACTTTTTTCGACTTTTTTTTCAAAAATTTCACAATAAATCATTTTACCCATCGAAATTTCTCATTTTTCACCCAAATTTCCCTCCTCCTACCGACAACTCCTGCCGACAATTCCGACGACAACAAAATTCCTGAACATTGACAAGCAAACTGTGCACAAGCATCGACTTTTTTAGTATTTTTGTAAAATCACGGACCGCGTACGCGAAAATACGGATAACTTATACTAATATACTATATGGAAGAAAAAAGAACGACTCTGCCGGAAAATGCGCAGAGGAAACTTAAACCGGGCGAAAAATACGAACCGCTTCTGAGCCCACAAAAAAACTATCCTGAAGTCACACCTTATTCCGTGTGCGTCGGACTGGTGATGGTCATCATCTTTTCCGCCGCCGCAGCATATCTCGGACTGAAGGTCGGACAGGTATTCGAAGCGGCAATCCCGATCGCAATCATTGCCGTAGGCCTCACAAGCGCATTGGGCAAGAAAGGCGGCCTAGGACAGAATGTCATCATCCAGTCCATCGGCGGATGCTCCGGTTCAGTGGTTGCCGGCGCCATTTTCACTCTCCCCGCCATATATATATTAGGTGTAGAAGTGAATTTCATGCAGATGTTCCTCTCCTCCCTCCTGGGCGGAATCCTGGGCATCCTCTTCCTGATTCCGTTCAGAAAATACTTCGTCAAGGAGATGCACGGCAAGTATCCTTTCCCTGAAGCCACGGCCACCACACAGGTACTGGTAAGCGGCGAAGGCGGAGGAAACAATGCCAAGACATTGATACTCAGCGGTCTGGTCGGCGGCCTCTACGATTTCATCATCGCCACGTTCGGCGCATGGAGCGAAACCATCACCACCACCGTCACATCCGTGGGCCAACACATTGCTGACAAGGCCAAGGTAGTGCTCAAGCTGAACACTGGAGCGGCAGTCCTCGGACTGGGCTACATCGTCGGACTGAAATACGCATTCATAATCTGCTGCGGCAGCTTCCTCGTCTGGCTTGTCATCATCCCGCTAATGAACCTCATCTGGGGCGGACAGGTCATTGACCTCATGAACTCCGGCATCACACAGACCATCGGAGACATGTCCGCAGACCAGATTTTCAAGGAATACGCACGACACATCGGTATCGGCGGCATTGCGACAGCCGGCATCATAGGCATCATCAAATCTTTCGGCGTCATAAAATCTGCAGTCGGACTTGCAGCCGGCGAGTTCACCAAAAAGCCGGGCGCCAAAGCCGAAGCCTGCGACCGCACCGATGAAGACATGCCGATGAAAAGCATTGTCTTCGGCATTGTCATAGCCCTCCTGGCGATTTTCGCATTCTTCGCATTGGGCGGAGTCGTGGAAAACATCTGGCAGGCGCTGGTCGGCGTGCTCATTGTCGGCATCATTTCCTTCCTGTTCACGACCGTGGCTGCGAACGCGATTGCTATCGTGGGCTCGAATCCGGTCAGCGGCATGACCCTTATGACATTGATAATAGCGTCATTGATACTCGTGGCCGTCGGCCTGAAGGGCAATGCCGGTATGGCGGCGGCGCTGGTCATCGGCGGAGTCGTCTGCACCGCGCTGTCCGTCGCAGGCTCGTTCGTGACCGACCTGAAAATCGGATATTGGATCGGCACGACGCCTAAGAAGCAGGAAATCTGGAAGTTCGCGGGTGTCGCCGTCGCTGCTGCAACCGTCTGCGGCGTGATGCTCGTGCTGAACAAGACCTTCGGTTTCACCGGGGACAATGCTCTCGTCGCGCCTCAGGCCAATGCCATGGCAGCTGTGATCCAGCCGCTTATGAACGGCGGCGGCGCTCCATGGGTCCTCTACGTCATCGGCGCCCTCATCGCTATCATCCTGACAATGTGCAAGATACCGGCTCTTCCGTTCGCGCTCGGAATGTTCATCCCTATCGACCTGAACCTGCCGTTGCTCGTCGGCGGCGGAATCTCCTGGTTCGTCGGCTCCCGCAGCAAGGACGCCAAGGTCAATGCCGAGAGACAGGAAAAAGGCACGCTCATCGCCTCCGGATTCATCGCCGGCGGTGCTCTGATGGGTGTCGTCAGCGCAATCCTCAAGTTTGCCGATGTCAATGTTTACTTGACCGACTGGCAGGCAATGTACGGTGAAGCTATCGCCATCATCCCTTATATCGCATTGATAGTCTTCATGATAGGGGTGGCAATGAAAGTGAATGACAAAAAACAACTACAATAATTTATGGAAAAGATATTGGACAGATTCCTGAGATATGTCGCCATCGACACTCAGTCTGATGAAAATTCGGAGTCACAGCCAAGTGCGGCCAAGGAACTGGATTTATTGAAATTGCTCTGCAAGGAGCTGAACGACATGGGAGTAGAGGCCACGCTCGACGAGTACGGCTACGTGATGGGCTCCATACCGTCAAACATTGACAAGAAAGTTCCCGCAATAGGCTTCATCGCTCACGTGGATACGTCGCCTGATGCTTCCGGGAAAGACGTCAAACCGCAGATTATCAAGGACTACGACGGCGGTGACATCGAGCTGAAGGGTGTGCCGGGACTGTTCCTGAAGCCATCCGAATTCCCTGAGCTGCTGGCCCACAAGGGCGAGACCATCATCACCACTGACGGCACTACGCTGCTAGGAGCTGACGACAAGGCGGGTGTTGCAGAGATTATGGACGCAGTACAATATATTGTAGAGCATCCTGAGTTCAAGCATGGTGACATAAAGATCGGCTTCACTCCGGATGAGGAAATCGGCCGCGGTGTCGTGAAGTTCGACGTAAAGCGCTTCGGTGCCGACTACGCCTACACGATGGACGGCGGCGAAATCGGTGAGCTGGAGTTCGAGAATTTCAATGCCGCTTCAGCCAAGATTCATATCCAGGGGCGCAATGTCCACCCGGGCTACGCGAAGGACAAGATGAAGAACGCTATCCTTATCGGCATGGAATTCAATGACTTGCTTCCTATCGGCCAGCGTCCTGAGCTGACGGAGGGCTATGACGGCTTCTTCCACATCATCAGTTTCAAAGGTTCCGTCGAGGAGGCCGATTTTGGCTACATCATCCGCGACCACGACCGGAAGAAGTTCGAGGAGAAGAAGGAACTTATAGCTCAATGCGCTCATTTCATCAATGTCAAATACGGTGAAGGCACTGCCACTCTGGAGGTCAAGGACCAGTACTACAACATGCGTGAGCAGGTGGAGCCATACTATTTCATCGTGGAAAAGGCGGTCAAAGCCATGGAGATGGCAGGCATCAAACCGAAGATCCAGCCTATCCGTGGCGGTACAGATGGCGCGAATCTTTCATTCAAAGGTCTCCCATGCCCGAACATTTTCGCCGGCGGCATGAACTTCCACGGCAAGATGGAGTTCGCCCCTCTCGAGAACATCGAAAAGGCCTCCGAGGTAGTCCTGAACATCGTCAAGCTCTACGCGGAATAGTCTGCAGGACAACGTTATCAAACATTTATAGCAATGGCGACCTTCACGTGGAGGCCGCCATTTTAGTCAGCTAATCAGAAACACGAACAAATCTTGCAATTCGCTCATTTACAGTTCTCAAGTAAAGACGTTTCATCTTATCGTTCAGAAAACTGTTCCCTATAAGAGTAACGGCTAATTCAGGCAAACGCATATATTTATCAAGAATCCGGTTTATACGAGGCAATCGTAGTCCGATCTGCTCTCCAAAGCGTACAAAGTCAATGCGACATGGATGACCTGATTGATCATACACGTCACTTTTGAAGATATTCGGTGATAGACCGCCATCAAGACCAAAGTCTTCACCATTAACATGCAAACTGGTATTCAGCAAATCATACGCTGGTGCAAGCCGATAGTCATTCCCCTTCAAAACCAATGAAAAATTCTTAAAATGATCATCCCCATTTGCATATATATAGTTATACACAACAAGTTCGAAGAATTTCTCCATATCAACCATCCAGGCAGAAACATTTTTTCTGATTGCGATTGCAATATCCTCATAGCAACCACAGTATTTGAATTCTTTTCCAGTTTCCCCCTCATTTTTCCCGATTACCGAGGCAAAATCTTCCATCAGCAATTTGGAGCCATTCGGAAGCACATCGAATCTTCTGGTTATATAGGCCATCTGACCTTTCTTGGTAAAGCATAATCCGTTGGCCGCCGTATCTATGCCATAAACACGGAAAGCAATTTGCATTGTAAGATGCTCATTAGCAGGAATTTGTTTACGTTCGCGCAACGTTTCATCCCAAGGAGCCGGTTTCAGAATATATGTAGATTGCTCATTATCTTCCGCAATCCTGATATGTCCGGAGTCAACGATAGCAGGAAATTTTTCCTGTACTCCAGACACAGATATCCGATGCATGGCATCAATAATTGTTTGCTTATTTCGGACATTCTCAAGTTCAAAATCCAAATAAGGACTTACCTTGACACCATTGAACAATGACTTGACTGCATTCGGACAATATGTGGTATATCCCCTATCAAGAGATGAAGGACAGCATTGAATATCAACCATTTATCCTCGCATTTTTTAAATTGACGCCTCCTATGAAATCGCTTCCCGCCATAGCGATAAGAATGCCGAATAAATCATTGTCGTCAATTCTTCGAGTCCGGCATATTACATTGCGATTTGCTCCTTCCGGAAGCATATTCGCAAAGAAGGGAAATAAAAGAGCTGATTCGTAGATTCTATTTCTTTTTGACAATGTAACTGATATTGAAGGAGCATCAGACAAATAATAGTCAGCCTCATACTGGAAACAATATCCGTCGCCAGGATGCTTTTCCGTCAGCACCCCAGCCTTTATGTCGTTTACATATACATCTAACTGTCTCATATTTATTCTAAATAGTATCAGACCGTCTGACGCACCTGGAAGACGATTTCCATGCCCAAGACCTCCAATATTTTCAATACCGTCGACATAGAAGGGTTTCCCTTTTTCCTCTCAACATCTTTGACTGTCGCCAAGCCCACTCCTGCCATTTCAGCGAGGTCCAATTGCGATATCTCAAGAGTTTTCCTACGATTTTTTAACACATCACTAAGTTCCATAAGTCCGATAAATCATACTTTTGACGTAAAAATATACATTATTCTTCGGAATTGCAAGAAAAAGTATAATATCTTGGACTTTTTCAGAAAAACTATAATTCTGAATTTCAACAAATGCCTCTCACCATAATTTCGAACAACCTGCACTTGCACATTTCGAAGAACGCACTAATAATCAATAGGTTATGCAGGGACCAGAAAGCCAGGTTGTTCTGAAAATTTCACACCCATAATATCACTGGACAGACACTAGAACAGTTCGGAGAAAATACACCAGACAACTAGCACTACCGCCAATATCGAAACTATGGTACTGATCAGACATCCGAATAACGACATCTTGCCACGCAGGACAGACACCACATCACCCAAGAATCCGCTAAACACACTCTTCAGCAAATACAGAATCAGTCCTATTACAAAAATAATCACGAACCATAGTGGAACACCTTCAACCATAATTTTTCATCTGTTTTCAAACATTGACTCTATCCGACTCAATGATTCATCATACTCCGCAATCTCTTTTTTCTTCATCTCTGCGTCAATAGCCACCTTCAATTCCTTCTTTGCCGAAACCTGAAACACTCCCAACTTGGAATACTCCATTTGCAGCGCATTCAATTCTGACTCAACGAGCTGAACCCCATGCTTTTGTACACTACTTTTCTCTTTCAGCCCTTCCATTGCAGAAATAAAGGCATCATAGTCCGACAGACTGTCACCAACATTGTCAGCAATGATCCCGTTTTTAAATAATGCAGCCATAATTAGCAATTAAAACTTATAATCGCTTACCCCAAAACCTTTAATCTTTAGTTCAGGAAGCGATTCGTTTTCTTTTTCCGGTTCAATGTGAGCCTTAATTGTATCCGCAATAGTTTTGCAAACCGCCATTCTGCGTGGATCATGACAAATCAGGCTCCATGCAATACGCAAGACAAGCGGGACGCGGCCACGCCTAAATTTGTAACTTATTGATAATCAAATATCATTCGAATAAAAGCGTGGAAACGCGGCCAAAAAAAGCCTACGTTTCCACGCTCTGTTTTATAACTTGTTGATAATCAGCGACTCTAAAAATAAGGCGTGGATGCGTCCCGACGGTGCGCCGTGTCAGGATAACCGCGGAGACACTTATGACTTCTCCTCCTCCACAGGCACCTCAACGGCATTCTCAGCTGACTTCTCCGCCTCACGGGCTGCTTTCTCCGCTTCACGGGCTGCACGCTCGGCCGCCTTGCGGTCTTCCTTCTCCTTTTTCTTGGCGAAAACTGCCTTGTACTTCTCCAGGCGGGCATTTTCCTTCGCCTCACGCGCTTTGATGGCCTTGAGCTGCTTCAGTTTCTTGGCACGCAACTTGGCCGCCTTCTTATCCGCAGCCAACTTGGCCTTGGCAGCATCCAGGCTGTCCAGACGCGCCCACTTCGCCTCACGTGCGGCATCCTTCGCGGCACGAAGCGAATCACGCTGCGCCTTCTTCAATGCAGCGGCATCAAGTACGGCAGCATTGACGGAAGAAGAATCCGAAGACATTGACAATGAATCAGTTGGCGCCTTGGTAGAATCGGCGACAGCCGGAACTGCAGCATTGAGCGAATCCTTAGGCGGAACACTGGCGAGAGAATCCGGCGACTGCACGGACGCCGTATCGGCCGGCATGACGCGCGCAGCTTCCTTTTTGCGGGCCTTTGCATCTGCCTTGGCTAGCCTGCCGCGCTCGATTTCCTTCATCACGCCCGGCATATAACCCGGATAAAACTTGTCGGTATACTCAAACGAAGCCCTCGGACGAGCCGCGTAACGCGAACGCTCTGAAGGCCTTATGGAATATGGCGTCACATCCTGCCTGCCGGAAGGACGAAGCTCGGGCTGCCACGAGAAACCCTTCAGCACACGCTCCTCACTCGTCATCTGTGCCACCGGATAACCGTCATTCTTCGCGGACTCGAAATAATAAACCCGGTCAATATCCCCGTTCTTGAAATACGCACTCAGCATCTTCGCCTCGCTCTTGTTCACGGTCGCGTAAACACTATCCTCCTGCAGATAGAAAATCGCATTGGCATCACCCATCGCATCGAAACGCGACAATGCACCGGTAGTGTCGAAATAAGCGAGCATCTCCGTAGCGCGGATCTGGTCGTAGCACAACGTATCTTCCTTGATGGCAATGAACGCATTGGACATCAGACTCGCCTTCTGCAGCGACTGGTTTTTCAGAACAGCGAAAAGACTGTCCGCCGAATACTGCCTGTTAGACTCGTTCCACACGATCGGCCTCTCATACATCCTCACCAATGAATCCAAGTCATTGTAAGCCAGAGAATCGCATGCAATCTGAATATCTGATTTATAAAGCTTTACATTCTTTACAGCGGTGATGAAACTGATTTTCGTGGAATCCAGCGGCTCCGGAATACTATCCGTCTGAACCGCGAGCGAATCCGTTGCTGACGCCAGAGAATCAGCCCCGACCGCAAGAGAATCCGACCCGACAGCCAATGAATCCAAGCCCGTCGTCAATGAATCCGTTCCCGCCGGCTTCGAGTCCTGCCCTGCGGCCGCAGCATTCGGGTCAATGCCCTTGTCCACGGCACCCACTTTCGGCGCCTTCACATCACCCTCAACCTTGTCCGCACCACCTTTCTTGCCTCCCTTCGGCCTGTTCGGATCATTCTCCGCAGCCTTTGCAGCAGCCTCAGCCGCCTCCTTCGCCGCTTTCTGGCGATAATTCTGGACAGCATCCACAGACAAGTCCTCAAGACGAGACTTGGCGGCACTCTTCACGGCATCCTCTATCTGGAACATCATAAGAGACTGAGCCACAATCGAATCCGCACCGAAATACACCGAATCAGGCGGCGCGGTTTCCGACTTCACCACCCCGATGACAGCCGGCTCGCGCGTCATGACCAGTCGGGACAATGAATCCGTATACAGCATCCTTCCGGCGACAGCCGACATATCCCGCGTCGTATCCGTAACCTGCGCATTGCCAAGAAGTTCAATGTCGCCGGTAGGACGATAGTAGAACAATGAATCCGCCCATCCCTCCTGCGTGTCGCTCATACCATGGACATCCAGGCGGAAAAGGAAAATCTCCCTGTTGCGGTCATACCACCCGGCATTGGAAGACAACATGTTGTCCTCGCTCCAGGCATCGGTACCGAAACCGAAAGATGCCTTGTTCCGGGCAGAATCATATACGAGATTCGTCGTCTTCACGAACACGGAATCCGTGAACATATTGACATTGTCGGAAAATGTGAACGTCTTCGCCTTCGAATCGTAAGTACCTGTGCGACTTTCGATTACCTGACCTTCGGCATCCTTCATGGAACCACCGTTGAAAAATATCGCGACACTGTCACGCGTATTGTAGTCAAGGAATTCCGTACGGAGAACATTATGGTCCTTGTCCTCCAGCTGCACCAGCGAACCGCGGAACTCGGCCAGGTCACGGTCCACATAATAGGTAAGCTTGTCACCGGTCAGAACCGTCTGATCCTGAAGGATTTTCACATTGCTGATAGCGAAAATTTCATTGGTCCGCACATTCCAGAGCGCGGTATCGCAAATGAGAAAAGTGTCATTGTGCAGGAAACGCGCCGGCCCCGTAACTTTACGGTAATCCACCCCGTCCTTTTCTATCAATTCCATGGACTGCGCGCTCAACAGGCGTACAAGAGAATCCACCTGACTGCCTTTTTCCTGGGCAGACAGGCGGAAAAACATTGACAGAAATATCAATCCCGCTATGAGACTTCTGCGAAAAGTCATGATTATTTCTCAGATGTGCCCTCTTTTGCGACCTTGTTCCAGCCGTCGCGTGAGAACTCGCAATTCTTGAAGAGAGGGTCAATGACTATATATGTAGTTTTTATCTTACCGTCAATGAATTCGTCGATGGCTGCATTCTGCTCCTTGGCACGTGCCTCTTCGAGCAAGTCGCTGTAATCATTGTCGAAAGAAGCGGTATGCGCCGGAATAATCTTGTCGACGCGGATAATCTTATATACGGTATTGCCGTCGCGGCCCTCATTGTCCTTGGACTCCACCGGCTCCGAAATCTCACCCTCCTTCAAATCCTTGATAGCAGCATAGTCCTGAGGCTTCAGCTGGTCAATCTCGAAATACGAAGAACCGGTATTAGGGTCCGCCATCTGACCGCCGTTGGTCTTCGTCTGCGCGTCCTGAGAATAGAACTTCGCAGCAAGCTCGAACGTCACAGCGTCATTCTGAATCTCCGTCTTCAACGAATCGAGAGTAGCGAATGCTTTCTGCCTGTCCTGGTCTGTGTATGAAGGCTTTATGAGGATGTGACGAGCATTGAACATGTCACCTTTCTTCTCCAGCACTTCGATGATATGGAATCCGTCAGGGGTCTCGACAATCTGCGAAATGACACCAGGTTTCAGAGACATTGCCGCATCGGAAAACGCCGGCCAGAAAATGGACTTGGACGCCATTCCGAGCTCACCGCCCTTTCTCGCGCTACCCGGGTCCTCGGAATAAATACGGGCCAATGTCGAGAATTTCTCCCCATTGATAATTCTCTCACGGATGCTCAGAAGCTTCTCTTTCACAGCGAGATTCGCATTCTCACGGTCCGGATAGATGCAAATCTGGCTGAGCTGGTACTTGATCGGCACCATCGGCAGGTCCTCAGGATCCGTCTCGGAAATATACTTCTTCACATCATGAGGCGTAAGCTCCGGAATCGACGATGCGATCTGCTGCTGCATCTGCTGGGTAAGCGTCATATCCTCCAGCTGCTGCCTCCATTCCTGACGAAGCTTGTAAATCGGCTTGCCATAGAACTTCTCCACCTCGTCATCGCCACCGAAATTCGTCTGAATCTGTGCCATTCTCTGTTCCAGGGAGCTGTTCACCATCTCCTGGTTCACCGAAAGGGAGTCGATTCTCGCCTGCATGAGGAACAGCTTGGAATCCATCATGCGCTCCAGCTGCTCGCAACGCATGTTCTTGTCGGAATACATGCCCTGCATACGCATATACAATATCTCCTGTTCCAGCTGGGACAGCGAGATCATCTCGTTACCGACCACGGCTATAGTCTTGTCAATGAGCCCGTTAGGGTACGTCTGCGCAAAGCCGCATACCGGCAGGACGAGCGCCATTACAGATACTGTCAGTTTCAGAATATTTTTCATGTTTCTTCGATATTCATTATTGGTCCAACCCCATCAATAGATGACGAAATTTTCCTGATTGCGCGCATTCTCTATCAAGTCCCGTTCCAAACCGCTCAGCAACGCCTGTTTTCTGGTGCTGAGTATGATGTCCTTGATTCTTTCGCGATAATATTCCACCGGACCGGTCTCGCCGGCCTTCTTCAAGCTCCCGATATAGGCGATGTTCAGGTTCCCGTTATCATCCGGAATCTCCACCACCCCGTCCTTCATCATTGAAAACACTGTACCATAGTCAGTTCCGAACTCCCTGGACAGCCTCACGAGGTCTATCCACTTGCCGCCGAAATCCGTGTACCTGAACGCCGAATAGGACGCGACACTATCCGCCTCCATCTGGTCCTCCGGCTTGTCCGACTTCATTTTCTTCTTGATGATTTCCAGATTCGGGGAATCCGAGGAAATCGACAGGAAACGCGCCTTCGCTATCGGCAGCGACAGCTTGAACGTCTCGATATGCGCCTCGTAGTATTTCTCTATCTGCGCATCCGTCACAGCCGTGTCAAGCCTCTGGTTCACATACTTCTGCTCATAACGGTACTTCAGCAGCGACCGCCTGTAGTCCTCCAGCTCCTTGTCCACGTTCTTTTCGCTTTTCGACAATTCCTTCTCGGCCACATCAATGAACGCCATGTCCGACGCCCACGAATTGACGTATTGGAGCGCCAGCCGCGTACTGTCCTCCGGGCTCGCCGAATCCGGAATATACGCATTCAGGTCCGACGCATACAGCTTGTGATTGCCGATTTTGGCCACCACGCGCCCGTCATGAACAAACGACGTAATCGTCTTGCACGAATTCAGCCACGGCAAGACGATTACTAAAAGGCAAACGCTGAAAATATTCAAAAGTCTGTTTCCGGTCAATTCTATCTTGAATAATTAGGTGATTCCTTGGTGATTGTCACATCATGCGGATGGCTCTCCAGGTAACCTGCATTGGTAATGCGGACGAACTTGGCGTTACGCAACGATGCGATATCCTTCGCTCCGACATAGCCCATACCTGCACGCAAACCGCCCACAAGCTGATATACTACCTCGGATACAGTACCCTTGAAAGGCACCTGCGCCACGATTCCCTCCGGCACGAGTTTCTTCACATCCTCTTCCATATCCTGGAAATATCTGTCCTTCGAGCCATGCTCCATCGCTTCGAGCGAACCCATGCCTCTATACGCCTTGAACTTCCTGCCGTTCAGGATGATAGTCTCGCCAGGAGACTCCTCCGTGCCGGCAAAAAGCGAGCCAGCCATAATGGTGCTTGCGCCTGCGGCCAATGCCTTCGCGATATCGCCGGAGTAGCGGATACCACCGTCGGCAATGACAGGAACGCCCGTTCCCTCAAGCGCTTTCGACGCCAGCATCACCGCCGTCAACTGCGGCATACCGACGCCCGCGATGATTCGCGTAGTACAAATCGAGCCAGGGCCAATGCCTACCTTCACGGCACTTACACCGGCATCCGCCAATGCCTTTGCTCCTTCTCCGGTAGCGACGTTGCCGGCAACGATCTGTATATCTCTGTTCTTGAATGCTTCACAAGCCTTGGCAATGACTTCGAGCACGCCTACTGAATGTCCGTGTGCAGTGTCGATTACCACAGCGTCAGCACCTGCACTCACGAGCATCTCGATTCTGTCAAGGGTATCTGACTTCACGCCGACTGCAGCTGCCACGAGAAGACGGCCCTTCGAATCTTTGGAAGCGATAGGATTGTCCTTGATTTTCATGAGGTCCTTGTAGGTGATGAGTCCGACAAGCTTGTTGTCATCGTCCACTACAGGGAGTTTCTCGACCTTGCTCTTGCGCAGGATTCCGGTGGCCTCCTGCAGGCTGATGCCCTTTTTCGCGGTGATCAGGTTCTCGCGGGTCATGATTTCGGAAATCGGCAATCGTTTGTTGTCCTGGAAACGGAGGTCTCGGTTCGTGACGATTCCGATGAGCCTTCCCGCATTGTCCACGACAGGGATGCCTCCGATATGGTGCTTGGCCATCAATGCCAATGCGTCACCGACAGTAGCTTCAGGGCTGATGGTGACCGGATCGTAAATCATACCGTTCTCCGCCCTTTTCACACGGCGGACCTGCTCACACTGCTGGTCGATGGTCATGTTCTTGTGAATTACGCCGATACCGCCGGCACGAGCCATTGCAATAGCGAGTTCAGCCTCTGTAACAGTGTCCATTGCTGAAGACACGATAGGAGTGCAGAGAGAAATATCTCTAGTGAACTTAGTGGAAACATCTACAGCTCTCGGCAAGACCTCGGAGCGTGCAGGAACGAGCAAAACGTCATCGAAGGTAAGTCCTTCTGGGATTTCTGTATTTACGAACTGCATTGTGAATAAATATATTTTGGCAAATATACGAATTTTTTGATTACGTACAGCCCTTCTGGCAAATCTTTGCCCGGCAAGAGGGACGATGATATGACAGCAGATGCGCCGACAGCGCAATTACAAGATTTTCAATATAAATATAAGGAATTCCGGAATGTTTATGTACCTTTGCGGAATTATAGTGTGCGCGGCGCGATGCCGCCTTCGGAAAGGACGAATAAACAACAAATTATAAACGCATTAAACTAACAATTTATCATGACGAAAAACAATCAGAAGACCTACGAGCGCCCGACCCTCCAGGTGCTTTTCGTAGAAGCGGAAAGTGTGATGGCTGCGAGTGGAGATAAGATAAATTCTCCTGCCAATGACTATTCTTGGGGAGACGATGACGTTGAAAATCTTTAAACATTGACCGCATCATGAAAAAGATATTTATACCTTTCGTTATAGCGGCAACGACACTATCGTTTGCTGCATGCCAGAAGGAGGTTTCTTCTCCGGCAATTGAAGATGAACTCGTTTCTCTCAATTTCACCTCTGCAAATCCTACCACTAAAACAGTAGCTGATGCCGTAAACAAGACGATTCTTTGGGAAAAGGGAGACAAAATCAGTATTGCATACACAGTAAACGACAAATGGCAGAATGCCAATGGTGATGCAACTGCTGATAAGCCGGCAAAGATTTACGCATCAAATGGTCTTGCCGCTGGTGGAGAAACTGCAGTATTCAACATCTCAGGCAACTTTAATGCAACGGCTACAGGCGTACATCAGTTCTACAGTGTATATCCAAGCAGCTGTGTAAAGTCAACAGACATCAAATATGCGCCATCAGTCACGATGACTATTCCTGACGTCCAGACTCCCGCGGAGAATTCATTTGACGCTGCTGCTGACCTGATGATCGGAAAGGCCACCAAAACTTATAATTCCCTCAGCGACGCAAAAGCAGATGCAATTCCTCTCTTATGGCAGCGCATCGTTTCTCACGCAGACATTACCCTCAAAGGACTTCAGGGACTTACTGAGAATGAGGTTATCACTACAATTGTTTTGACCGCTGATGCTGAGGCAAAACTTGTCGGAGATAGATGGATTGACATACAAAATGGCAAAATCTTGGGCCCAAAAACCATCACCGATGCTAATGTCTTGACAATCAACGGAACTAATCTCAAGGTCAACAATAACAATGTTGAATTCTGGGCTGCAGTCATGCCTGCAACAGTAAAATCATTGAACATCGCAGTCGAGACCAACAAAGCGACATACACCCGTAATATCGAGTCCTGCAACATAGAGTTCAAGCAGAATGCTCGCAAAGGGCTTAATGTTGATATGAGCAGCGTGGAGAGAGTGGAGAAAGAAGAAACTCCGGACTATTCTGGGGAATGGCTAATTGTGAGCAACGATATGAAATACGCTTGCAAGAATTACAGTAGCGGGCAATATTATTCTACGTACCAGCTGACCACTTCAAACGGATCAATCTGTGAAACACTAGAACTTCCAAATTACAAAATGGTGCTTACGAAAATTGTTGATAATAGTGCAAAACAAGGATTGTATACAATACGGGATTCAAAGGGGCTATACATTAAATGCTTTAACGAGAAAAACATCAGCGGCGTGAAGACTCTTGATGATGCATGTTATTGGAAAATTACATATGATAAGGCGACCTCTATTTGGAAAATCGCATCTACAACTACATCGTCTTACTATTTGCTTTACAACACTCAAAGCCCACGATTTACAACATACAAGAGCACAGGTACATCAGTAAGTGACATTAAATTGATTTCCTACAAAGATGTGCTGCCACTAACAGAACCTATTTTGTCGGCAGATAAAGCTATTACAGTCCCGGCGGTAGGAATAGAAAATGGATCCATGTCAATAACAGTAAAAAACATTAAGACAGTCAACACTTCCGTAGATGGAACCGTCGTCACATCTGCTTCTGTATCTGGAGACATCTTAACCTACACAGTATCAAAGAACGAAACAACAGATATCCGTAAAGGTTTTATTACATTAAGCGCAGAAGGCGTTGATAATGTAACTATAGAAGTTACACAGAATGGGGTTGGCGCAGAGCCCAAATCTTACGAATGGGATCTTACTAGTAAGTCAAACGATTGGACATCTAACGGCTGCGAAGAATACTTCAAGCAACCATATGGAATAAAAAAAGCCAATGCATACATTGTTAACAAGTCCATTTCTGATTTTGCTAATGCTAGCAAAATCTCGGTTAGTGTGAAATCTTTATGCAACGGAGCGACCACATCAAAGTTGACTGTTTACCTTGTAGACGCAACAGGCGAAGCTATCGGCGATGGACAAGTGATAATCCCTGACAATATTAGCAACGCATCTAAAACAACATACAAAGAAGTTATATTCAATTCCGTTAATTCAAAAGTAACCGGACTTATGATTAAGTGTACTACTTTTGACAAAAAAAATGTGTTGATCAACGGCGTAAAGTACACTGTTAATTACTGACTGCCCTCCGGCGGAGGTGCCGGCGGGCAAGAACCCACGGATCATAAGCCATACGCGGTGATAAGAAACATTGAGGCCAATGTGTTGAGTTCGACGGAGGTGACTCTGTCGGGCTCTTACACAGGGGCCAGCACTTCACCTGCCGAAGTAGGCTTTTATTGGGGCACATCCTCAAATTCATTGACAAACAAACTGACCGTCAGCTCGGTCACGGCGACAGGCACGGACAGCGGGACTTTCGAGGCTCACCTTTCGGACCTCGTTCCCGGGAAATCCTACGTCTTTCAGGCGTTCGCGCGCGTATCAGGCACAGGCTCATACTCGTCTGACGAGCAAGTGTTCTATGCCGGCACGCCGACCGTCTTCAAGATGCCGGGAGGCGCCCAGCCTGCTGTGGACAAGGATTGGCTCGAACTCGCCTCGGCTAAGGAAGGCTCGCAGTATGTGGTAAGCACCACCTATGCCGGCGAACGGAACTACACCGTCTTCTACGACACACAGATGATGACTCCCCTCTGGACGGCATATCCATTGGACAGCAGCCACATGGGTTCTCTCGACCGGCCATCGGGCTGGAGCTACAACCCGAACATTGACGAGAAGTACCAGGTCATGGTGACTGACGGAAGCTATTCGAACAGCACCTATTCTCGAGGTCACATGTGTCCGAACGGTTCGCGCAACGGAAACGCCACGATGCAGGCCCAGACTTTCTACGTGACGAATCAGGTTCCGCAGATCCAGAACAGTTTCAACAGCGGAATCTGGAGCAATCTGGAGAATGCCGTCCAGGGCATTGCCAAGAGCCACAACGAGGAGATCTACGTGGTGACGGGCGTGGCTTTCGAAAAGGAGGGCGAGACTCGCACCATAAATTACACGAGTCCCAAGTCCAGCTCCCAGAGAGTTCCCATCCCGAACTACTTCTACAAGCTGGTGCTCCGGGTGAAGTATTCCGGCAAAACAGTCTCCGCTGCGTCCTGCATAGCTTTCTGGTTCGACCACAAAGCCTACTCCGACAGCTACCAGAACTACACAGTCAGCGTTGACCAAGTAGAAACCTGGACCGGTTTCGACTTCTTCGTAAATCTCCCTGACGACCTGGAATCCGCCGCCGAGTCGAAGACCCCCACCTGGTCCTCCTTCAGCAGTTTCTAGCCGTCACTCCACACGACAAGTCTCCGGATCTCTACCTTCTCTTCCCCTTGACTCCATCTCCTCCACACTCTTCCATTCCATCTTCATTCCACGGTTCCGCCACGTGACAGCAAAAGCCGCGGCGGTGGTGGGACCTCTGGAGGCATGGCCGCCCATGGCCTTGTGAATGGGTGG
>SAMEA3663023__coassemble_1161_pt1 | contig 17339 bp, 9 predicted proteins | sample SAMEA3663023__metabat2_low_PE_030 | metagenome-assembled genome bin SAMEA3663023 (sample SAMEA3663023) | pig gut metagenome | biome: pig gut; feature: pig-associated habitat; material: faeces | place: France | collected 2012 | reverse complement strand
TAAACGATATCTGATTATCAACGAGTTACAAAATCACCCGTGGCCGCGTCCCGACGTGACTCTACTCCAGACCGCGGGCACGGATAAGGGCATCCGGGTCAGGGTCTGCACCGCGGAACTCGTGGTAGAGGATCATCGGCTCTTCACTGCCGCCCTTCTCCAGGAAGAGAGAACGGAACTTGTTTGCCATTTCAGGATTCCAGAGACCATTGCTCTGCCAGAACTCGAAGGCATCCTTGTCCAGGACCTCTGCCCAGAGGTAGCCGTAGTAGCCGGCACTGTAACCGCCGCCGAAAGTATGGTTGAAATACGTGCTGCGGTAACGTGGGATAATCTCGCCGATGAGACCCATATCCTTGCACACCTCATTCTCGAAAGCAGTGATGTCCAAGCTATTCCAGTCGGTATCAGGGCCAAGTTCATGCCATTTCATATCCAGAATTGAAGCGGCGCAAAGCTCGGTGGTCATGAAACCCTGGTTGAACTTCAGGGAATTGTTGATCTTGGCAACCAATGAATCCGGAATCACCTCGCCGGTCTGATAGTGATGGGCATACTCGGCAAGAATCTCAGGCTGGAACGCCCAGTTCTCATTGAACTGCGAGAAAGTCTCCACGAAATCGCGGGTTACATTGGTACCGCTCACATCCACGTAACGGCATTTCGTGAGCATTCCGTGCAATGCATGACCGAACTCATGGAACGCGGTCTGGACCTCGTCGATGGTAAGCGTTGTCACGGTATCGTCCGGCTGGCCGAAGTTGCAGACATTGATGACGATAGGACGCATGTCCTTGCCGGTAGCATCCACATACTGCTCACGGAAGTTGGACATCCATGCACCGCCACGTTTCGTGCTGCGCGGAAGGTAGTCAGTAAGGAAGAGGCTGAGCTGTGAGCCGTCCGCATCCAGAACTCTGTACACTTTCACCTCAGGATTATATACAGGAAGGCCCTCAACAGGCACAATCTTGATTCCATAGAGCTTTTCAGCTGCAGCGAACACACCCTTGCGGACATTGTCCAACTGGAAATACGGCTTCGTGATATTCTCGTCAAGGTCATACTGCGCCTTGCGCACCTTCTCCGCATAATACCACCAGTCCCAAGGCTGAATCTTCGTACCCGCAGGAAGAATGCCGGCCTCAATGTCCTTGTCCATGAACTTCTGCATTTCAATGACTTCCTCCTTGGCCTTCGCCACTGCTTTCGTCATAATCTTGCCGAGGAAAGCATCCACAGTCTCATGATCGTGAGCCATCTTGTCACTCAAAATCTGGTCAGCGGAACAATCATATCCGAGAAGCTGGGCCTTCTCCGTACGCAGACGCATGATATCCAGGATAACCTGCTTGTTGTCATTGGCATTGTCATGATTGCCGCGGGAAGAATAAGCCTTGAAAGCGGCCTCGCGCTTGGCCCTGTCCTCGCAGGTCGTCATGAAAACAGGATAGCTGGACACTGGAATGCCGATCTCGGACTTGAAAGCATTGCTCTCCGCAAGAAGGTTATTGCCGAACTTCTGCTGAAGCACAGCCAGCTCGGAACTGATTTCCTTGAAACGGGCCTGCTCAGCTTCGCCGAGAGCCACTCCGTTTTTCACGAACCTGTCATAAAGCTTTTTCGTGACAATGTACTGCTCCCTGTCGAGTGCGGAAGAATCTTCCAACACGGCTTTTACACGTGAGAAGAAACCGGCATTCATGAAAATCTCATCAGAAGCGGCGGTAACGAGAGGAGTAACCTCGTCCATCACCTCCTGCATCTGAGGAGTCGCATCCGACTCGGAAACATTGTAAAGAACTCCGAGAGTCTTCGCAAGTATCTGGCCTGAAAGCTCATACGCCGCGATAGTGTTCGCAAACGTCGGAGCCTCCGCATTGGTCACGATAGCATTGACCTCGTCAGCCTGCTGCTGGATTCCAGCCTTTACCGCAGGGACATAATGCTCTAACTTGATCTTGTCAAACGGCGGGAACTGGTCCTCTCCTTTCCACTCTGTAAGAAACGGATTTCCGCCACATGCCGATAGCATCATAACAGCTGCTCCAAATATAAATATCTTTTTCATGCTTACTTAACGATTTCGACACCATCTTTGAGGTCAATGAGGGTGAACTGTGCCTGGCCCTTATAGATGGACAGGATTCCCTTCATGTTGACCTTAGCGTTACCGCTGAGAATAGCCGGATCAATCTGGGTATCTGCGAAACGCGCATAGCCACTGGTGCGGACCTGAACGTCAGAAGAACCCATCTTGAAATACTGGCTCACAGAATAAGCGGATGCATTTTTTATCAATATCGGCTTCACGTCAGTGACCTTGCGTCCGGTATTGGTAGAACCGCTGTCAAACACGCCTGACTCCAAATAATTGATGAAGCCCTGCTTCGACATCGCCCAAGTGGTGACGCCCCAAGTCTTGTCAGAGAAGAAGATACGGTTATCGTTATCCTTCGTGTCCTTGTTAGGATCAATATAGACAAGCAAGAAGATCTCATTTCCGTAGGTCAAGCCGTCAAGTTCCACGTAGCAGCCGAGATTTTCCTCTTTGGTCAAATCAGTCTCGGCCACTTTCTTCGCCGTCAGCGGCGTGCCGATCTCCCCTCTGAACACGTGAGTATCAATCAGATACTGCGCCTCCATGTAAGAAGTCTCATAAGCATTGGTCGGATCCTCGCAGCCAAGCTGGATCATGCCGTTGTACGCGCCGAGAGTAAGACCGCTGCACTTCACATACACCCACTGGCCGAGCTTGTAGTCATTGTACAAGCCATTCTTGCCGAGCTTCAGCTCGATACCCGCGGTTGCGTCCTGGATGTACAAGCTCTTGTAGATATTGCCGGACTTGTCCTCGGAAATAACCTGACCGCCGATGATGATGTCCTTTTCAATGGTAAGAGGCGTACCTTCCGTGTACATCTTCTTGAGCTCCAGAATCGTAGTATTCGGAGTCATCGTGACAGGCTCGTAAATGTCAGCCTCGCCATAATTTCCAGTGAAAACCGGCTCCCACTCGTCGCAGGATGCGAGCAATGCCAACGAGGCGAATGCTGCGCCGATTATGTTATATATCTTGTTCATGCTAGAATCTGAAATAAATGTTCAACATGTAGTTGATTCCGCTCATATAGAAATACTTGGAATCGAATCTGTAGTAACGCTCCTTGCTGACAGTCTTGTCCACTAGACGGGTCTGCTCATATCCGCCCGTACGGACATTCTTGTTGTTCAGGATATTCTTGACCTGAAGCGAGAAGCCCAGCTGGTAGTTTCTCTTGATGTACCAGGACTTGCCCACACTGGCATTGACCATAAGAGCACCCTTGAACTTCTCCTGAGCTGCCATATACTCGATTTCCTGAGGAGTAACCGTTCCGTCAGGGCCGGCGGTAGCCATGTCAGTCCTGTAGAGAGGGTTCATGTCGAGATATGCCTTATCGAACCAATCCACGTCGGCATCCACGAACCAATAGTTCTTGTTCCAAGCGAGACCGAGGCTCGTAGCGAGCTGCGGAGTGCCTGACACATAATGTTTTACGGTCTTGCCTTCAGCAGTCGGATGACTCTTCCAGTAAGGGATGGTCACGCCATAAGTTTCCTCGACGATAGCCGCACTGTTGTCATAAGTCTGGTACATCACAGGGTTGGACGTGTAGACATACTGACCATAAGAAAGCACTCCCTGGAGAGAAAGGTTCGGAACCGGAAGAGGAACCTTGAAACCGAGCTCGACGCCCACATGACGCTCATCCATGCCGCTCATCGCGAAGTTCGTGAACGAGTTCTGCGCATCATCATAGAAGCTCATCACCTTGGACTGGTCCTTGATGGTCGTATAATAACCCGTCACACGGACATCATAGCCGGAATTGCTGTACGCATAGTTCAAATCAGCAGCGAAAGTCTTGCTGGTCTTCAAGTCCGGGACAATGCTGTTTCGGGTTCTAGGTGACACGAATGCCTGGTTGAATCTCGGGGCATCAGCAACATACGCAGCATCAGCATAAACTCTGTGACCGCCTCTGATGACATAGCTGAGGTTCAGCTTGACACCGCCGGTAAGGAAATCCTTCACATCGGACTTGCCGAGAGAAGTGATGGCCTCCTTGGTAATAGGGTCATAAGTCGTGATTTCCGCACCCTCGAACTCCATCGGAGCACCATTGGCATCAAGTCCCGGGAACAATCCCTTTCTCACGAGACCCTCTCTCCAGAACTTGGTGTAGCCGATACGTCCGGCGATGGAAGCATCTAGACCGGCGAAGGTGAAACGGCCTGCTGCCCAAGCCTCTGCGCGACGGACATTGGCATAATAATCATAGCCGTATTTGTCGCCCTTCTTCAATGTCTGGGCCTTGCCGTTCTGCAGATAATAATCCAGATCGTTCTGAATCATAGTAGGATAAGCCGCATAATCGCGTTCAGCGAACTGGTCAATGTTCACGTAATAGTCACCGCCGAGGAGATCGTCCAGAATCTTGTAATTCTCGGTACGGTTCCACTTGTATGAAAGACCTCCGGTCAATGTGAAATATTTCAACGGTGACCACTTGGCATTGGCAGCGAAGTTGAGATCCTGCTGGTCGGTACGACGCTCTTCAATGACATATTTTGATCGCTTGCCTGCCTCTGTGGTGTTCATGGTATTGACAGCATAGAGCCTGTCCCAATTGATATGGGTAATGGAAGGAATGTCCATTGTCCAAGCCTCCTTGGCCCATGCATACTTCATGAAGTTCACGCGGTTGTAGTCGGAGTTCTCCATGAAGAAATAGCTAGGAAGATTCCTGTAATAATCAGGTCTCGGGTCCGGTGCGTCATACCAGTCCAATGCGGTATAACCATTCTTTCCGAAGCGGTAAAGCATTGTAGCTGAAACCTTGAGTTTCTTGGACTCCGGTGTGAAGTCGTATTTCAGGATGGCGATAGGCTCGTGAGTCTTCTTCACGCGGGCATTGCGCACCTTGCCGTTGTAATAACCCCAGTTGGAGTTGTACATGTTGTCGCCCATAAGGTCGTAAACCTCCTGGGTGGAACCGTTCTGCGCACCCCTCTGACCAGGAGCCGCCATGAAGGTCAATCCAAGTTTGTGCTCCTCGCCGAATTTCTTCTCGACGGAACCGTAGTAGCCGAATGAACGGTAATAAACGCCCTTGATCCAGTCATTGCCGCCGAGACGCGCAGATGCGCTGAATGCGTATGACCAGCCGTTGTCCAGCTCGCCGGAAGAATAAGTCATCATGAGACGGAGTCGGTACAATGCACTGTTGGTCAGCACACTACCTCTCCAGCCGGTGCGGACCTTCGATGCCATCGGGTCAATGTTGGTGAGTCCGTTGTAGCCACCGAAACCATAGTCGGAAATCTCTGAACCGTTTACACTTTCCTTGCTGCGGACAGCCTCGTTCAGACCGCTCCACAAAGAGTAAGGAGTGTAGCCGGTAATGGCGTCGTTCATTCTTACGCCTGCCATGTAAACATCCTGGGACTCACTGGAATAGCCACGTACGCGGAAACGTACCGAGCTGAAATTGTATCCTGCGATGTTGTTGAACACGTCATTCTGACCGAAGAGAATGGTAGGGCTGTCCTGATATCCGGAGTCATCAAGATCGAATTCGGTGAAGCTGGCATCATCCACCTCTCCCACCTTGCGGGCCGGGGTCAATGACAGTTTGAACATGTTCTTCACATAACCGTCATTGACGGTAACATTGACTCTGGACTCCATGTAGTCCGGAGTCTGGATCACGAGGTCATACATGCCGTCCTTCAGGGAAGGAATCATGAATGTGCCGTCCGGGGCAGTCTTAACCGTAGCTATCTCGGTCGAACCTGAATAAAGTTTCAGGACTGCGCCGTCCACCGCTGCCTTGGAGGACCTGTCCACGATCGTTCCCTTCACGCCGCCGGTGTAAGTCTGTGCAGACATCACCATGGCCAGGAACAATGCCGGTATAGCCAAAAGCTGTTTAGTATTCATATTGTTGATTATTTGTTACTTACGATTATATATGTCGGATAGTGGTCGCTGTAGCCGCCGATGAATGTTCCGTTCGAGAATGTGCGGAAAGGCGTTCCCTTGTACTGGCCTTCCTGCTGTGTCATGAACGGCTGGCTGAACACACGTCCGTAATATTTCTTCTTTACGATAGGCTGGATTTTAAGCTCGCCCTTAGGGGCATTGGACATTGCTTCATTGACCAGGATGATATCGTAGATGTTCCAGGACCCCCTATATGCGAGTGAGCCGTAGCCCGCCTTCAGCATTGACAGGAACGGGGAGAAGAAGTCGTATTTGCCGACCTCGGCGATGGTCTCCTTGCCGTGCATGTACTTGACCATACTCTCGTCGGTAGGGTTGTCGTTCATGTCGCCCATCACCATGATCTTGATTCCCGGGTACTGTTTCATCAGTTCCAATGAGTGTTCATAGATGATTTCAGCGCCGCGGCTTCTGAGGTCCTGTCCTTTGCCGCCGATACGTGACGGAAGATGGGCAACGAAGAACGCAAACATCTCGCCGTCAAGCAATCCCCTGACCATCAGGATGTCACGGGTGCGGAAATAGTCCTGGCCTTCCTTGTCCATGGTGAAGGTGATGGCCGTGGAATTGAAGTCAAACGGGATGGACTTGCTCTCTTCTACCGTGAAATATTCCGGTCTGTAGAGCAATGCCACATCGACGCCTCGTCTATCCGGTCCGTCGTAATGCACTATCTGGTAGTTCGCCGCCTCGATTTCCGGCTGGTTCACCAGGTCTTCCAGAACATGGCGGTTCTCCACCTCGCTGAGTCCGAGCACTGCATGATATGCCTTGTTCTCATCAGCCATAGCTCTGATGACGGTAGCGATATTATGGAGTTTCTTCTCGTATTTCGGCTCGGTCCACTTGTTCTTGCCGTCCGGAAGAAATTCGTAGTCGTTCTTCCCGTCGTCATGGTAAGTGTCGAAAAGGTTCTCGACATTATAGAAGCCCAATACGTAGCGTTTCGGGCCGCCCGCACCTGCCGTTGTCGCCACAGACATCAGCACAAGCGTCAGGATTACGTAAAGTATTCTTTTCATTATCAATGTTTTTGTGTTATTGCGTTCTAGTTCCACCACCAGTTGATGGTCTTAGGGTCCTGAGACTCAACCTTCGCCGCAGCCTCCATGCCTATAAGTTTCGAAAGGTTAGGGTAAAAGTCAATGCCGGTTTTCTTTTCGAGTTCGTCAATGGAAATCGCATATTCCTTGAAGTTGCTTCCATTTCCGTAATCCCTGTGTTCCAGAAGAATTGCACAGCCCATATAGCCTGCAAATCCGAGCGTCGTGCTCTTGCTGTATCTTAGCACAGCCTTGTAATAATGCGAAGGGACTGTGATTTTCTTGTCTACGTTATCGAGGGCATATTCAGTGCTTCCATCTGTAAGACAGCCTGTCACGACATAGCAGGTATCTGAACTATACGCCCATGAACGGACCTTATTCTCAAGATTCTTCCAAAAATACTGATTCAATTTTGAAAGCTGAGGGGTCATATTGGTACCATAGAAAGTCTTGTCATTCGAACTATAATCATATAGTCTATCTGCTGACGGCAACTGATGACCTCTATCGTAGCGTCTGGATGAAGTACTCCTGAAACCTCGCAAATACAGCACAGGCTGCTGTTTTTCCGAAAGATATGGATCCACAGCCCATGGATCATCTCGATCTTTACGATTTATATTATCGCCGATATTCCATTTGCAGAGAGGATAAGCCACCCACGGAGCGACAAGATTCGCGTAATCCCAGGCATATGTGTAATTTCTGGTCGTGACATTGCCGATCTTCATATCATGCGAGAAAAAGTCATACTTGCTGTCCTTCGGCATCGCCGGCAATTCCATCCATCCTGTCGTAGAAGCAAGATTTCCTCCCGGTTGTTCCCCGATATTGCCACCAGTATTGCCGCCGGTGCCGCCGCCTCCAATTTCTTGACCGCTCTGGGCGATTGTCAATTCTGCTTTCCCCGACGCCGATGTCAATGTAAGAACAGCCGTGCGGGCCATCTCACTTGTATTCGCTTCGACTTTAAGCGTAACCGACTTGTTGCCAGTGCCAGTTGAAGGTGTCACGGAAGCCCATTCCGCCGGCTGGTCCTCGGGGTATTCTATCGTTATCGACCAATCTCCGGAAGCCTGCACATGAAGGAACTGGCTCTTCTTCCCAGCTCCCATCGGATTAGTCACGACCTCAAGTTCCGGAGGGACGGTGTTGTCAGTTTTATTGTTACAAGAACACACAAAAGGCACTGACACCAGAAGTGCCAATGCCCATTTAGATATTTGATTCAATGTTTTTTTCACTAGAAATCAATGTTTTACAGCCACACAACCAGCTCGCGCCGATGTAAACTGTTTTAGACGGACAAAGGGCAACCCAGTTTTCCGGGCACCCTTTTATGTCTGATATTTAAGTCGTTGGACTATTTAAGCGTAACAGTTATAGACTTTATCTGAACTTGAGAATTTACTGCCTTTGCAGCAAAGGTGCTCACATTACCTTCCCAAGAAATCGTCCAATTCTTAGTATCCGCCTTTGCAGTATTTGTAGTAGAATCATTATCCGTAAGAACCGTCATATCTGTACACTTATCTGAATAATGATTAGTGTCGATTACAACACTTGTAATCGCTTTTCCTGCCGGAGGAACGATTACTAATACAGAATTCTTATATACTCTTATATGATCGTCCTTTGGTGCAATCGCATCATTGCTTGAGGTTGACTTATAATATCCATATTTCACTCCATCTTTGGTGAAAGAGAAGCCGGCTCCATAATCTTTATGATTATCTGCAGGCCAAGCATTATCCGTAGCAATTGTTATTGTCTTAGTTTCGCCTTCTCCAGCAGCAGACTTTCCTTTATGAGTCAGAACCACAGTATAAGACTTGGTAGCAACCTCTTCCGTTGTAGAAACAGTAAGATTCACCGTCACATCCTTTTCAGTTTCATTGGCAGCAAAATTGACAGTCACTGTGCCTGCGCCATCACCGGAAGCAGGAGATACGGTATAAGCTGCATTGTCAGAAGAAACCGTCCACTTCACATTGCCCTTTACATCGAAAGAAGCAGAAGTATCACCAGCCTTTGCTGTGAGCGCGGTAGTGCTTACAGAGAACTTAGGACCAGTTGTTTCCACTTTCTCTACTTCAGTTGCAACTATCTGATAGTGTGTGCCGCCACCGACATACCATCCTTTCACTTTGATATCGCAGTCCACGAACTCATCCATGTTGCCAGTATAATAAGATAAAGAAAGATCTTTATCGGTAACACTTCCGATGTAAATATTATAGTACTGGTTGTTCTTCTTAACATTTCCGGTGAAAGAGACATAAGTGACTTTCTTAGGAGTATCTGCCAAGTTAGCCTCAGTGAACTCAAGTGGAGCAGGATATGTTACAGTATTATTGCTGGAAACCACTGTAGTCGTAGGGGCAGTAATCTGAATAAGGCCGTTGTGCTCACCTGTCGTGCCGGCAACATTGACCTTGTCACCTACTTTAACTTTAGGGTCAGCTTTTACAAAGACAAGCACACTTCCTGTCTCATCAGTAATCACATAGCTCTGGGTGGTAACACCTGTAACCAGAACATCCTTGAGGTCTGCGGCTGAGCCTGCTGCGGCTGCGCAAACTGCAGCGATATTGTTTCCAGTCGGTGCCGGAGTGTCTCCGCCGCCTGTGCTGCCGCCGGTTCCGAGGTCAATGCCCTTGGAGAAGTCGATAACGGTACCGGCTGAAGCTGCTACGCTAAGGTCGAGGTCATCCATCAGATATGCACTGGCAAGTGTCGCCTTGATGTAGATGTGGAGAGACTTGGTTCCTGAAGGAACTGTAAAGGTAGAAGATGCGAGATCCCAACGACGGTTTTTCAATCCATTAGGGAATTCATATTTAAGTTCAACCCACTTGCTGCCGTCATTGCTGATATAAACCAGGAACTCTGTAGGAACAAAAGTGTTGTCAGAGGCCTCATACAGATTTCTTTCTGAACCGAATGAAATAGTATAATTTGTCTTACCTTCAGGAAGAGTGATATTTTTCACATGGAAATAATTATCTTTTGCAAACCAGAGATAGTTCTTTCCGGAGCCCGCATAGTCCGAATATGAACTGTTGGACGCACCGGAAGAAGTACGTGCGGACATTCCGTTGAATGCGTATTCCACTGCTGCGATACCGCTTCCAGTCTCGTTCTTCCAGCCTGCGAAGCTGTCGAGATAGGTTTTCCATCCGCTGGATTCCTTCACTGCGAGTTCCTTGTCGAAATCGTTGTGATATACGACGAGTTCAGATGCAGAACCAGTTCCTTTCTGATTAATAGTCAAAGTCTTGCCACCGAATCCGATGGCAAACTTGATGTCTTGTGAACGGTCCATTCCGGTGTTCTCCAGAACAGTAACGGTCACCTCTTTGTTTTCAGCAGGATTTCCGGACTTAGGGTCTACTGCGATCCAATCAGGAACATTGGTGACATTCCAGTCCCTGGTAGCAGTCAGTTTGATGGTCTGTGAACCGCCATCTTTCTCGAAATCAAGGGTTTGTGTAGAAAGCTCTATTGAAGGAGCGCCTGTAGGTCCATCATTATTATCATCGCAGCTCTGCGCGAAAAGCATTGCTGTCAATGCGAATGAACCTAAAAACAAATTTTTAAGTTTCATATTGTTGCTATTTTAGATGAATACTAATCAAAACAAGTCTACAAATATAGTTCGCGGTTATTAATTTCGCAAATTAAATCGTTAAATATTTTGCTCGTCTTTTCGGTCTATATTCCTTTCCTCATAAGTCATGTACACCCAGTACACTCCTTCTTCGAAAAGAAATCTATCCTCGAGAATACTTCACAAATTGTTACTAACATATTTATTTCATGCCTATCTAATTTACAAAAATAATTACTACCATATTGATTTTTATTGCTATTTTTGCAGATAACAGATACCATTGTATGTATTACGAATATAACCCGGAGAGCATTGACGACATTTTGAAGGTAATGGCGGCCAATGCGAAAAAACGTCGTCTTGAAAAAGGCTGGACCCGCAAATATCTTTGCGAGAGGTCCGACGTCCCTGTTTCCACCATAGCGAAATTCGAGAGCCTCCACACGATTTCCCTGGCTTCCTATGTAGCCATAGCCAAGGCCCTGGGCTATTCATCCGACATGAAAAAGCTCATGTCCGAAGCCATCTTCACCACAATGAAGGAGCTCGACACCATCAACAACAACAAAAACAGAAAGAGAGGTCAACGTGAAAATCATAAATAAACTTAGCGTACATATGGAAGGCCGCAAAGTCGGTGAACTTGCAATGGCTCCCGACAACAGGCATTGCGTATTTCAATATTCAAGAGAATGGCTGGCTGACGGATTTTCCGTTTCACCTCTGGAATTACCTCTGCGCCAGGACCTTTTCATTGCACAGAAAGACTCATTTGCAGGCAATTTCGGAATATTTGACGACAGCATCCCGGACGGATACGGCCGCTACCTGCTTAGCCGGCTTCTACGAAAACAAGGCATTGACGCTTCGACATTGACCCCGGTGCAGATGCTGAGCATCGTGGGCGAATCCGGTATGGGAGCATTGGCCTACCTGCCTGAAACTTTTGTGGGCGAAGACAAGGCTCTGCCTGAACTGGACGAACTTCAAGATCTAGCTTTCAATGTCCTGTCGGAGAAGTCGGACAAGGATGAAGATGTTTTATACTTCAATAGCGGAAATTCCGGTGGGTGCCGTCCGAAATGCCTGATGAAAGATGATGAAGGAGAGTGGCTGGTAAAGTTCCGGCACGTTTATGATCCTGCTGATTTCGGCAAGATGGAGTACGATTACAATGTGGCGGCCGCTGCTTGCGGGATAGAAGTCCCGGAATTCAAACTCATTGACAATAAATATTTTGCGTCCAAACGATTCGACGTCCGAGACGGAAAACGCCTTCATGTAGCGACTGCCGGCGCATTGCTTGGGTTGTCATTGAATGAACTTACGATGGATTACCGGAATCTGCTGCATCTGACGGGCTTCCTGACGCAAGACCCTGCACAGGTCGAGCAGCAGTTCAAAAGAATGGTTTTCAATGTCATAGCCGAAAACAAGGACGACCATCCGAAAAACTTCAGTTTCATTTGCGAAGCCGGCGCCTGGCGCATAAGTCCGGCATACGACCTGACGCTCTGCCGCGAAGGCTACCGAGGCGAGCATGCGACATCAGTAATGGGCAACGGCCTCCCCACCAAGGCAGACCTGGTCAATGCCGGCACAGACATCAAAATACCGGAGTCCCGCTGCCAGGAAATCATCGAAGAAATCGCCGCCACATGTGAGAGACTGCTGAAAGGATAAGCACACAACCGTGCGTGCTGCTTGCAATCTGCATTTGTGCAGTTTTTGGCTGCACAAATACCGGGACGATACAGGATGTGTGGAGCATAAACGGTTGTTTATTAGATAGTTAACCGTTTTCAGAGTTAACGAAACAGCAACTCTGAAAATAGCTAAACAATTATAACACAGGGAATTACACGCCACGACAACTATTGTCCGCTTTTTCCGAAATAAAGAACGGGCGGCCCGGTTATGGGTCGCCCGCATTTATATTTAGAATGGGAGATTATTTCTTAACCTCTACCCATTTCTGCTCGTAGATAAGAAGCTGCTTATCAGACTTGAATACTGAAGGAATACATACTACATCTACTTTGGCATCTTTAGCTGCCTGAATGTACATGTAAATTTTATCTTCACCGAACTTTCCGGTACTCTGAATCCTCAGCGCGAATGTATTGGTACCATCGGTAATCTTTCCGTTACTCTTTACCTCAGAATATTTGGCGTCGATTTCAGTCTCAACCTTAGCATCTGAGATTTTCACGTAACGGTTGATATAATAATCAAAATTAGCGTTCAACTCAGCAAGAGTAACAGCCTTCGGTTCTACCTTGCTATCTTCAGGAGTCGTGACAGTAGCCAGCTGAAGATTAAATGCAGTAGCCTCAGGAAGATTATTATAAGCATAACCTTTACCCCATACACGTCCGTCGATTACCTGACCGACCTTGAGAGTAACACTATTGTCGTACACAAGGAGTCCGCCAGTTTCATCCTCGATGAAGGTGTTGCTGCCATTCTTATATGTTACCTTTGCTCCTTTGAGAATATGATCAAATTTAGCAGGTTTTTTCTTATCTGTCGATGTCTTGAGAACAGCGTTGACAGCCGCAATTCCGCCTTCAGCAACAGTTGAAGATCCAAACTGGGTAATGCTGACAGGAAGTATAGTCTGATCCTTCTTTTTGGTGCTCTTTAAAACTATAGAAGCTGTTCTGTCTGCGCCAGTGGCGTTTTCTTCAACATTGACTTTGAAAGTAAGATTACCCTTGCCGTCAGAAGTGTAACCGTTGCCTTCGATAGTCAGCCAATCTGAATCTGTCTCGAATGAAAGGCCGTCGCCTTTCTGAACCACTTTAAGTTCGAAAGATGTAGCCTCTTTTGCAAGGAATTTGTTTACATCGTCGCAAGCAAGAAGAGCTTTCTTTACGGAAATAAATGTAGCGTCAACGAGTTCAATGGTAGAACCATAAGTTTTTCTCGGGCCCTCGACCACAACTTCATCACCTACAGCGATGTTGAATGAGTTCCAGTTATATGAGCCAGTAGCATCTACCGTACCGTAAATCATAATGCTATTGCCTTCGCTGTCGGACATATCCCAGTTTCCATAATTAGTGTTGGAAATAGCTGTACAAAAACCCTTTACACGATATGTCTTGCCGTCAGTGCCGTCGATTACATCTTTTACGGAAACGTCCTTCACCTCCGGCGCACCAGCTGTCTGGGCTACGATGACGTTCTGAATCTTGTCACCTGCTTTGATCTGAAGAGCAGAAGATCTGCTGTCTGTTGTCGCATCTGCGTGGAAAGTCACCTTGGTTTTTCCTTTGGAACCGCTTCTTGCAGATACCGTGAACCATGAATTGTCCTTCAAGTCCAGCTGTTTGGTAGGGACATAGTATTTCACTACACCCTTCTCATCATCGAGTTTTTTCTCTTCAACATCGAAATCAATGTCGAATGTCCAATCTTCCGATGCAGTTATCTCTACAGTTACATCTCCACCCTTTTCAGGAAGCGTGATATATGACTGGGAGACTTTAATGTTGTCAAGCTCAAGCGTGTCATTTTCAGAACAGCTTGCCAGCATTGTCATAGCAGCGATTGCTGCCGGTATTATATATTTAAGTTTCATATAAGTTCCCGAATGAATTAGTTGAACATATATTTGATACCGATAGAAGCATACCAGCACTGACCGATAGCATGGTTCGGAGTGAAGGTCTTGGTGTTACCGGTAACGCCCTTAGGAGTAGAGAATTTCGCATATCCGTCAGCGTCAGCACCTTCATACTTGAGAATCCTGGCCTCTGTACCGATAGCAGGATTGAGGATCTTCATCACACCCCAGTTTGAGTTGAAGAGGTTCAAGAGGTTCTTGATATCGAAACCAAGCTGAAGGATATTGGTGGTCTTTCCTGCTTTAACCTTGAAGTCGTGCTTGTAGCTGAAATCTACTCTGTGCACCCATGGAGAATATACGCTATATGCTTCAGCGTACTTGCCCTGATGCTTGCTGAGGTATTTGTCCTTGTGGACGAAGGCCATGAACCTGTCTCTGTCGTCATCGGAAACGAAACGGAAGTCACCGTTCTTGACCTGAGCGTCAGTAGGGATGTACACTGCGTCGTAAGCATAACCGTCACCATTCATATCGTTTGACAGCATATATGAGTAGTTGCTTGAGCCGCGCCAAGTCTCATATATGAGGCTGAAGTGGTTACCGCAATGGTCATTGTGAGTTACAGAAGCGATGAATCTGTCTGGAATGACGTTGATTGCATTGTGCAGATCAATGTAGTTAGGACCAGCTACTGTAGGCACATAAGTAAATGCAGACTCCGCATTGGAACCAGGCATACTGGTGATTTCCTTGGAAGCGGTATGAGTGTAGGCAGCCATGATATTGACCTCAGGAATAGGGGTCATATTGACGGTTGCGCTTGCAGAATATCCATATCCCTTGTTAGTATTTTCAAGGACGAATGCGCTCGTTCCGTTACGGAATGAATCAGGATAGATAGGACGATTGTCCACGCCATTGAATTTAGCATATGAACCAGCGTCTTTCATACTCCAGTCAGAAATCATAACGCCATTGATAGTCTTGTTGAAGATTCCCTCAACTGAAACTGAGAATGGGAATGAGGTAGGAATAGCATAATCTACTGCCAATGAAGTCTTCCATACCTGAGGCATCTTGAACTTATTGTCCACCGCACTGATTGAAGAAGGAACTGTTCCATCCTCCGGCTTGTAGTTGGCTGGATATCCGAGTCCGAGAAGTTTCTGGTAAAGTGCATTGGTTGTCACCTTGCCGTTGGCATCTGTAACCAATCCGCCTGCAAACTCTGCCATAGTGAAGCCTTTCTTTGCAGCATTCTTGGCATTGATCTGAGCCTGATACTGCACTGAACCGCTATTGGTAGGCATATTGGTGAAGAACACGAGAGGCAGACGGCCAGAGAAGAGACCGGTACCACCACGAACCTTCAGGCTCTTGTTGTTAAACACATCCCAGTTGAAGCCGACTCTTGGAGAAATTGCCAGCTGAGCGCCAGGCCATTTGCCCGTGTCAATGTGGGTCTCCTTGAAATCTTTAGCTTTCGGATAGTAGTTGAGTTTCAGGATGGCATTGTTGGTAACGACATCCTTGTTGTTGAAGAACAAACCGTCGAAACGAACACCGTATGTAAGTTTGAAGTTCTCGCGTACAGACCATTCGTCCTGAGCATAGATACTTGCCTGGCTGAAACGTACACGTGCAGCAGGGTTTTTCTCTCCATTGTAACCATAGGTAAGGTTCACGATTTCAGGAGCGGCGCCATTGAGGAAATCATCAAGGCTGCTGTAACGGTAATAACCGGTACCGTTTCTCATATAAGCGTTGTCAGCCATCTGATATTCATACCGGAGACCTCCTGTAACCTTGTGGCTTCCAAGATACCAGGTGAGGTCATCTCTTACGTTGGCAATGGTATTGTGCACCGCATTGTTCCAAGAGAAGAGCTCGTATCCGAGAGCCATGTAGTTCTGTCCTGAACCATCCAAGATGTCGATGAACGGGAACTCGCTTGAGCCTGTGCTACGTGTATCGTCCAATTTGGAGAATGTAGCGAGGAACTGATTTGAAAGGTTGTCAGTTATGCGGCTGTTCAAGTCGAGGGAAATAGAATGTACTAAGTTGTCGATTGCATACATTGAGTTTGCAAATGACATGGAGTACTGTGATGTACGGGCGCCTGAAGCACGGGTACCACCGTCCATAGATGTCTTGTTAGGCGCATTCCAACCTCTGTTCAATGTGTAGTTGTAACGAACTGCGAGGTGGTTCTTGTCATTGATGTTCCAGTCGATGCGGGCAAGAATCTTCTGGTTGCTCTCGTCAGCAGGGAAATTTGTATAAGAGCCGGTATCATAACCATATTTATCTTTTACGAAATCTGAAACTTTCTGCAAATCAGAGAGTTTTGTGCGGGAAATATAGTTATTGGCATCCTCCTTTCCGTCCTCGGAACCTCTCCACCTGTTTGCGATAGTAGGGGTGTTCACATACTCGTAGTTCACGAAGAAGAAGAGCTTGTTCTTGACGATCGGGCCACCGAGTGTGAATCCATAAGTTGTGGTGCGGTCTTTGGCGCGTGCGCCTGTAATCTGCTCTCCACATATTGCATCACCACGAAGATTCTCATTCTTATGATACACATAAGCGGTTCCCTTGAATGTGTTGGTTCCTGATTTAGTGATGGCATTGATTCCTCCACCGATGAAGTTTGTCTGACGAACGTCAAATGGTGAAATAACCACCTGCATTTCTTCGATGGCGTCGATTGAGATAGGACTGCCGCCTCCAGGAAGCTTTTCGCTGAGACCGAAGTTGTTGTTGAAGTTGGCACCGTCCACAGTGAAGTTTGCGGTACGTCCGTCAGCTCCGGCGAATGACATTCCGTTTCCTCCATACGGAGAAAGTCTTGTCACATCAGTAATGCTTCTTGAAACCGTAGGAAGCGCAGCAATCTGAGAGTTGTCAATGTTGGTAGCTGCACCTGTATTCTCATTGCTGAACTTGGATTTCGCGGTACCAATGACAACAACCTGCTCAAGGAATTCTGTTGACTCCTTAAGTGTTGCGCTAAGGTTGTAAGTCTCAGCAAGCTGGAGAGTTACATCCTTGAAGAGA
>SAMEA3663023__coassemble_1073_pt1 | contig 19460 bp, 11 predicted proteins | sample SAMEA3663023__metabat2_low_PE_030 | metagenome-assembled genome bin SAMEA3663023 (sample SAMEA3663023) | pig gut metagenome | biome: pig gut; feature: pig-associated habitat; material: faeces | place: France | collected 2012 | reverse complement strand
GTTTTCTGCGCACGTCGTGATTGATTTCGGGCTTGTTGTGCGTGAAAAACGTTTTAGTACGCACGAGGAATCCAGGGTAGTTTTTTCTCCATTTGTAAAAATATTGTGATTTGATATTGGAGATATAGATTTATATCCTATCTTTGTGAAAAAATAAGATTATGCCGGAATTGTGGCGAATTTATGGAATGCGATTTTTCTTTTATTCACGTGAACATGAACCTATGCATGTACACGTAAAAGTGCCGATGGACTTGCGAAATTCAATGTCTCTGAAAAAGGAGCGGAACTCGTATCGAATTCAGGGATGAAGTTAAAGGATATTAACCTGGCATTGGAAGAAATCATACGGCGAAAAGAAATCGTAATTACTGAATGGGTAATCAGATTTGGAAAATAAGGAGATAATATGCGTATAGAAAAGATATGGTTCGATGGGAATAGGATTTATGCCCGGTTCGAAGATGGCAGAACATTGTGGCAGTCATTGCTGTATTACCGGAACCTGATGAATGCAGAAAACAAGGATGACTATGTGATTGAAGATGACGGAGTTCATTGGTATGGACTGGATGAAGATATTTCTAATGAGAGTTTCGAATATGAGGATCCTGAGCCTAAAGGATTGTCGAAAATTCTTCTTTCGCATCCGGAATTGAATCTGTCCGCTATTGCTAGACGAATGGGATTGCAGCAGAGCCTGCTGGCGGCATATTCAAGCGGAATGAAGCGTCCGTCTAAAGCAAGGGAGCACCAAATAATATCAGAATTTCACAAAATAGGGACGGAATTGCTATCCATAGGTTCGAATTCACTTCCGGCTGCCGGATTCGGAAAACTTGGTGAAGTGGAGATAAATAACGATGCTGCAGAGAATATCGTTTCAGGATATAGCAGGAATCCTGTCATGGATCGAAGCTGCCATTCTACTGGCGGGGTCCTCCGTGATGAAGGTATTGCCAGCGAGAATTCGATTCCGCAAAGGAGCAGCAAGTCACTTCCGGATTTATTACGAGAAACACTACAACGAAAGGGAATGTCACAGAAAGAATTGGCGAAGCAATTATCGGTAAGTCCATCCCGTGTCAATGCCTATATTACCGGGAGGTCTATCCCTACGCTGAAGATGGCGGCAAAGATATGTCATGCATTGTCGATTTCTGCAGCCGAGATTTTGGGAACACAAGAAGAGTCGTGACCTGATGCAGGAGAGCGGTGGCAAGGAACTGGTGGACTTTGGCGGGACACTGATGAGCGCGGGCGGGATGCGGAGATAAGCTGGGATAACATGTATCTTTGTCGGAGGACAGATATATCCCGGTGAGGAGATTCAGGATGGGGGGGGGGGGTTGGCGAGTGCCGGTTGGACACTTGTCTATAAAAGTGGCGTCATATAAAGCGGCAAAAAGACCAAGCCATCTTTAATTTCCACATCTTTGGAATGCAGGACATACGAGGTGGAGAGATATTGACCGAACTTTTTGATACACTTATTAATGGAGGTAAGGGTGTAGTTGGCGCTGCTTTTCACCTCGATCGGAGAAATGTTGTGTCGTGAGGTAACTACTTTCTTCTGAACCAGGAAGTCAATCTGCATACGATTATCTGCATTTTCTTTATCAGCATTGAAATAAAAAAACAATTTATTGCCTGAGGCTTTGAGCATCTGAGCTACAATGTTTTCTATCAACATACCTTCATTGAACTCCAACTTATCAAACATAAGTTTCTGGTACAGCTCTTTTGAAACAATGCCGCGAGCATTGAACGCCAACGAGATAAGAAGGCCCGTATCACAAAAGTAGCATTTGAGAACGGTACGATCTTCATTTAGTTGCAGGCCGATGTTCGGAGCTGTAGTGTTGTAACTGATATTGACAAGTTTGGCATCTTCCAACCAGAAAAAGGCACCGTCATAATCTCTCATGCGCGCCTCATCATTCAAGGCTGCCAGGACAAATTTCTTCTCCTTTTTCTGCAACTGACCAGGTATCGCATCATAAATGGCGGAGACACGACCAGTAAGCCCAGCTGCATATTTTTTGATATCGTTCCTATACAGGCGCAGAATCTGGCGTTTAACGGCATCCACTTTATAAAAATCACGAGTTGCCACATATTCCGCTACAGCCTGAGGCATCCCTCCAACGATGAGATATTGACGGAAATAGTGCATAGCTTCGCGATGAAAATCTCCCATCGGGCTACATTTCTCGAATCTGTTTTGAATGTAGGGCATTAGCACCTCGTTGCCCATGGCCCAGAGAAATTCTTCAAAGTCCATCGGATACATTTCGACACCGTCCTCCTCGGAAGGAATGACAATATTTTCCACGTTTTTCTTTATGGAAATGAGAGATCCGGTCTCAAGATAGTCGAAACGGTGATCCCGCACCAAAGTCTTGATAGCTTCACGAGCACGTGGACATTTCTGGACTTCATCGAAGATAATGATGGATTTTCGCGGTGAAAGATTCTTCTTGTAGTGTAGCTGGATATTCTGGAGAAGCGAATCGATGTCCTCAAGATACTCATCGAACCAATCCTTAACTCGTTTGGGTGCCACACTGAAATCTATGAGAATATAGGATTCATATTCATTACGTGCAAACTCTTCGGCAATCCAGCTCTTTCCAATACGACGTGCGCCCTCAATCAGGAGCGCCGTAGTGCCGTTTTTCTCCAGTTTCCACTGTAGCATTTTATCGTAAATCTTTCTTCGCATATACACCTTTCCTAAAGTTTTGACAGGAGCAAATATACACCTTTTCGAGATTTTTCACAAGAGGCGGAATACACCTTTTCGAGATTTTTTCGAGATACTACGCCTGGGTCTGGCTTGCAGATGGAATTTCGGGCCAGGCGTGAGCGTTAAAACGTTTTCTGCGCACGTCGTGATTGGTTTTCGACTTGTCGTGAGCGGAAAACGTTTTAGTACGCACGAGAGAGTCAAGGGAAATAGGAAAATCGGAGAGAAAACAGAGTAAAGAGAGAAAGCAGAGAGACAGAGGTCGCAGGGAAAACAGGGAAATTCGAAAAAAACAGAGGTAACAGAGTAAATGATGGAAATCAGATAAAACAGAGCAAAAGAGGACTCCGAGCAAACAGAAAAAGGGGGTCAATAGAGATAACAGAGAAAAGGGACGATGAAATGGGACGATTAGAATGTGGACGTAAAAAGGAAATAACAGACATAAGCGGAGATAACAGATGAAACAAACGAAAGCGAGGACGCTGCGGAATTGCAGGGTCCTCGCTTGGGAGTTATTATTCTATGTCCGTTATATTAATTGCGGACTGTCTGAAAGGCAATTCAGGGAGTCTACTGGGACTGGGCAAAGCCGTCAATCACGAGTTTACCGGTAGCTTCAGGAACGAATCTGCCGTAGAGATTGCTGTGTTCAGGAGCGGTCTTGCCGGTCTGGGTTATGGTGTTTCCGGACTCGGTGATATTATTGATTGTCAACTCGCCCAGATTTGCAGTACCGACTACTACACCTACTCGCCAACCACCATCGTCAGTGGATGTGAGAACGCAATTCTTTACTGAACAGTCAGAGATGGTGTGGTAGGTTGCAGGGTTACAGCCGGCATGGCCGATAATACCACCTACTGAACCTTTAGCTGAAATTGTACAGCCCTCTACTGAACATTTGGTAATCTTGATATATGTGTCAACCGGTCCATCATTAGGGTTATTATAGCCTGAGGTCCAACCGATTAGACCACCTACACGCGCGCCGCCGGTAGAAATCATTTCAGAATTCGTAAGATGACAATTATCAAGTTCAATCGTAGGCATGCTATCTACATCGCAGACAAATGCTCCAATGCCCAAATCGCTGGTAGCATCGTTAATCTTAACACCATCCAACGTAAGATCCTTGACAACGATTCCTGAATTACCTGCGAATCCGCCAGCAAACAAAGGAGCATTGAGTCCGGAAATCTTGTGACCATTACCTAGCACAGTAACCACACCGGCACCATGATAACCATCTACTTTTACAGGAACCCAGGTTTCGCCCTCTTTCAGGACAATGTCTTTTCCAATTTCAATGACATTGTCACCAGAGCCTGCACTCGTAAATGCTGTAAGGGTTGCGCGGAGTTCCGCGGTCGTCATAACGACAGGCTTTGTGCCACGGACAACTGTCCAGACATTGTCTTCAGTCTTGACTGACATATACCCGTCAGCTACGAAGTTCGTGTGAGGACCTTCGGATATACAATCGGCAGGATCGAAAGCAACAAATTGGCCACCAGTCACATTGATTTTCGCTGTCGCTCTATCCCGATCGTAAATATTCAGCAAAAGGCTGGTACCCTGAGCATTAAGCATTGCAGTTTCGAACTTGCCTCCGGTGATATTGACTACTGCATTATCCATCACATAGATAAGATTAGAAGTTCCCTGGTTTATCTGCTTATTGTAGAAGTAACCGCCATTGATGTCGACTACAGCATCATCATAAGCCCAAACAGCCATGCGGTAACCATCAATATCTGATGTTTCTTCAAGCGCCTTGACCTCTCCCTCACCATTGATTGTAAGATGAGATTTACCGGTCACATTGAAAACAACTGTGTAATTGGTATGCACCTGTGTTTTGTTGACAATGTTATGCCCATTAAGGTCAATGGTAACATCAGTATCACCAGTGAGAACCAGCGGATAATCGATTTCAATATCATCAACGAGCTTTGCAGAACCACCTGTTGCAACCAATGCTTTCAGCGACTCCACGTTCTTGATATTGACCAGGTCAATGTCATTGTCAGGTTCATTGAAGATAGGGACGATTTCGATATTGAAGATAACCTGCGAGGTGAGAAGGTTGCCGAGGATGTTGGTGCGGTAGTTGTTCTGGACCGGAGTCTGAGGTGATGAAGCTGTGATTGCATCACCCGTTGCAGGAACGAACTCAGCGGTAACATTGGAAATGTGCTTCTCGTCTTGCTTACCTACAGGGATGATGTAATTCATTGTCATCCAAGCATATTTGGTTCCATCTTTGATAACAAGTGGCTCAGCAGGAAGTTCAGCTGCGGCAAATGTGACTTTATCAGTAGCCGGGCCTTCGACTTTACCTTCTGCATTGAAAGTATCAAACACATTGGCAACGTCGGTAGCTGTGAAAACACTCTGTTTAGGAACAAAGCCGGCGGCAGCAGCCTCAAGGAGATCAGCAGTACCGAAGTTCACCTGCGCGAACGGACGGTAAAGCTTAATGGTTTCCGTCAATGCTCCATTGACTTTCAGCTCTTTGCGGGTGGCATAGAATGCGTCGCGTTTCTCGTCGTTGGCTTCAGCTCCTTCGTAAGAAATCTTGATGTTCTTCAAGTCAGTGACGTCGTAAGGCGCACCTTCGGCTGCCTGTGCCCAGAACACGAAATTGTACGTCTTGCCTTTCACGAGGCTGAATGTCACCTGTGTTTTCAGGTCTGTGAATGTGGCAGTCTTGTCGAGTTCGAGCTTTGTTTTCGCATCGTCGTTCTCATAAACTGACACATAGAGTGTCTTGGCGGTCTGACCGTCACCAATGGCCTTGGTAGCCATTTCACCCGGCAATGCCGCCGTGAATGTAACGTCAACCATTTGTCCGTCAGGGACTTCCGCCACCTGTTCCTTGTTACAGCTGACTGCAAGTAGTGTCAATGCAGCCGCTGCTAAATACTTAATGGGTTTCATATTGGTTAATCTTTGTTAATTCCAATGATATTCAGAAGTTCTCTTACGACTACTGAATCTTAGCACCATCAATGGTAACTGAAAGATGCGCAGCATCCATACTATTCTTATTTGCCCATAGTTTGCTATCAGTATTTTTACCAGCAGCGAAACCATTCACAGTGCAATCATTAACAGTTAGAGAATAAGTTGAATTAAAATCATTCCCAATTTCAATAGCCGCTTTACCAGCAGAACCATTATTTCTGTCATTAAATACGCAATTAGTTACGACAAGATTAGTAGGATTTTTATTTGATGAGCCACCATACAGTAAGATTGCCTTACCATTAGTGTTAAAAGTACAACCTTCAAATTTAACATCAGTCCCTCCCCAAGTCCAGATGGAATACTGATTCGCCATCGTATTTTCAAATACGCAATTCACAAAAGTCGCCTTTCCATATAGAGTAAGTTTGCCTGTGATTGTGCAGTTCTCAAAAACCAATTCATCACAAACAACGCCATCAAAACTGCCTTCACCAGCCTTAATTGACATATTCTTGAAAGTAAAAGATGAACCACGCTGATAATTCAGCTGTCCATTCTCAGCCGTGACCGTATTTGTAATGACATCAAATGTCTGGGTACCATCGCCAACAAAGGTAATATTACGGCTCTTATCTCCCTCATTTGCAATGCCATTATCAAGGGTGAATGTAGTATTCGATGGCAATTCCACTGTTATAGGCTTATCTTTAGATGTACCTTCTCCTTAAATCGCAGTGTTCATTCCTTCCTGGTCAGCAACCGGAGTAACATCCTCTTTGGTTACGACATAGTAGTCACCAACAAGAGTTGATTTATAACCACCTGCGACCCAATTTTCTACTGGATTTTCCGTGTAAGACTCCGCAGGATTAAATTTATAGAATTCGCCTCCCGTTATATTCACGCTAGTGGTTGCTTTGTCAGAATCCATCTTATTTATCGTCCAATATTTTCCACTATAAGAACCACCTATCCACTTACCACCCGAAATATTGACTGTAGAATTAGCAGACATCTGGACACAACTTAACCCGCACTGATATGTAGCATTACCTTCAACATTAAGAACTGCTGAATCATATAGGTCGAACATATATCCAACTGACTCTCCGGTCGGATCCCCGAAATAGCCATCACCTTTAATTGTTACATTTCCGGAAATCTTCGCCCCATGCCCAGTGCTATTACCTTTTAGTGTAACCGTTTTTCCATTAAGATTCAAAACGACATTTTTGCCTTCAGGAACAATGAATCTTCCCATTTCAATATCACCAGTCAACGTACCGCTACCTCCATTTGCAAAAAGGGCCGCAAGAGCACCAGCAGAATTGATATTATCCAAGTCATAGACCTTATCTCCATCCTCAAAATCAGGAACTACAATGACATTGAAGTCTGCAGAGTTAGTCAGAATGTTACCGATAATATTGGTTCGATAATTTCGCTGGAATGGCACGCTGAATGCCGACAGTGACACTGGATCTTTACCTTCTGCCGTGAAAGTAGCCTTCACATCAGATATTTCCTTGCCTTCTGCCGGAGCAAGTATGTAATTCATTGCCAGATAAGTGTATTCCTTACCATTGACAGAAAGAACCTCTGTAGATGGAACGGCATTATCTGCGAATGTCACATCTACTGCGCCATCCGTCGTACCATTAATTGTATTGAGGACATTCGGAAGTCCCTTCATCTCAACCTTTGAAGTCTTGATTACAACTCCCGCTTTCGCCGCAATTGCGGCATCTGCGGTTCCGATATTGAGCTGAGCAAATGGACGTTTCATCTCTACTGTCTCATTTATCGGTCCATTCACAGTAATGTTCTTCACTGCAAGGAAAGCATCACGGGACTCCTCGTTTGCTTTCGCAGCGGCATAATCAACCGTAATTTGGCTCAAATCATCAAACTTATAGCATGTCTGCCCCTCAGACTGTGCCCAAAAGACGATATTGTAAGTCTGATCCTTCACAAGTTGCATAGATACGGATGTTTGCCTATCTGAAAGCAGCGACTCATGTTTTGTCTTGCCTAAGCCCGCAATAACATTTCCATCCTTGTCAAATACTTGATACCAAAGCTCTTTTGCAGTAGTACCATCGGCTATAGTCTTTGTGCTGATCCCTCCTGGCACAGCGACATCAAATGTCGCTTCACAAATTTCACCATCCACAGGGCCGACCTGCTCTTTTGCGCAGGCTATCGCAAGGACCGACATTGCGGCGGCTGCGAAAGATTTCAATAATTTTTTGTTCATAGTTTTATGTGTTTAAAAATATTATTTGTCAACGTATTATAATATTGTATTCCCCATCAAAAGCAGGGTCAATCGCTACTCCGCCTCCGGTATCCTGCATTAGGAAACTGCCTTTTACGGTGGTGAGCATGCTTCGTTTGAGAGGGACCTCTATCGGATTGGTCATGGAGAGGCGGACACCTTCCTCGTCGAAGAGGCCTACGGCTACCATGACGCTGGACTCGCGGCCGTTCACCATCACGTAGTCGAAGCCCAGACGGGCATTGTGCTCATCCAGCAATGTTATGTCGGAAGAGAAGGAGACGCCGGTGCTGGAGTCGCACGGCTTGTTGTCTCGCATGTTGAACGTCGACGGCATGTAGCCGGTATAGTAGAAGACTACGTTGTACTTCTTCAGGTCGACTATCGGCGATTTGCTGTCACCGTCGCCCTTGGTTCCGCCGACGGCGGAGTCAGGGTCGTTGCTGTCAGAAGCGGACTCTTCGCCGGATGCAGATGAAGTTTCGGAACCGTTTTCCTTCTTTCTCATGTCTGTGATGACCTTGGTGATGAACTCCTGGAGGTCGGTCGTGATGAACTCGAACTTCGCCAGAGGGCGCGCCATGTCCACTGTGCCGCTCACAGGCGGGACAGAGGCACCGAAACGCTCCACGGTCAATTCCTTGTGACCCACGAAAGCATCACGGAAATCATTGTTTCCCTCATGCTCCCCCTGGAGGTGTATCTGTCTGAAATTCTGCGTGTTGTAGAAGAAATCCGCATCAGAATCCTTGTCCACGAAATCCGTCCACACGTAAAAGTCATATGTACCTTCGTCAATGCGGAGGGTGACTTCGTTGTTCAGGTCGGAGATGTCGTCCTTCGTGAAGATGTAGCGCCCGTAAGGGGTCTCCGCGAACGAATTGTCGCCCAGCTTGCGATACGCCTCGACGACGTAACGGATCTGATAGTCACGCCCGTCCTTCGATCCACGGGTGTCGTTCAGGTCCAGGACAATGAACTGCGGCAATGCCGTGTCGAAGTCCAGCTTCAGCGTGGCGTCGGCAGGAAGGGTCTCAGGCCATTCGTGGACCGCGCAGGAGGCGGACAATGCCATCGCAGCCAGCGAGGCCGTCATTATTTTCAATGCGTTTCTCATCTACCCCCCCCACTTTTTTAAGGTCAAAACTGTATGAGAACGTCACTGAGACATTGTCAATGCCCACGAACGTGGTATGATATGAGCCCTCTTTCGGGCCGTTCTTTTCATTGTAGAAGCGGTCGTACCAGACATCGTAGACGCCTCCGCCGAGGGTGAATTCCATCTCCCAGCGAGGGTTGCGCTTCGACAGCGGCATCCTGTAGCCTGCGGCAATGCCTCCTCCCCATAGAGGGCGGTCGCCATAGCCGGTCTGGATTCGCCAGTCACCTTTCGTGGCGTAGTTGAAATATGCCGTACCGAAATGCGCGCCAACGAAGAGTCCCTGCGGCTTGGTGAACCACCAGCGGAACTCAGGCTGCACTGCGAAAGTCCTGAATTTCAATTCCCTGCTGAAATAGTCCAGGGCGGAGTAATATATCGGGAGAGTGAACGAGATGTGGCGCGTGATGTCCACCTCGACAGCGACATTGGACATGAACATTGCCCAGCCTATGGCATTGGTCTTTATGCGAAGCTTGCGGGTCCAGTCAGGCGCAGTTTCGGGCATCGGCATCGGGCCGAAGGACAATGAGTCCGCGAGGGGCCGGAAGTCGTCTGCGACGGCAATGTCAGTATCGGCAATCGTCGGGACGGCGAGGTCGGGGTTGCGCACGCCTACCTCTATATATACATTGAACGAGCGCAGTTCAGGGAACATGTTCGTGTACATGTAGCGCCAGGCAGTGCCGCCATGAAGCTGCTGCAGTTCGCGTTTAAGTGTCTGAGTATCATGCTCTGATGAGAGCAGCGACAGGACTTCGTCACGGTATTTCATGCCGGAGTGCGACACGAGTTCGCCGAGGCCGGCCCAGTCTTCGACCACGTCTTCTATATGGAGGACATCGTCGGTGAAGGTGAGGTGGCGTCGAAGATATGCGGTGAGGTTGTCGTTTCGTTTGCCGGATATTTTCCTGTTGATTTCCAAAGTTCCTTCTGGAGAAGCTCCGGCCTTATATGTGACATTAAGAATCACGAATGCGTCGGATTCGCTCTGGAATGTCTTGACCCGGGAGATGAATGCGTCGACTTGAGACTGGTTGTCGCGGTATTTCGGGTCGAAGGTGGAATAGCCCTGGCGGAAGTACACTCGTAGGGAATCTGCCATCTGTTGAGCGGATGCAGAAACGCTGAAAAGTGTCAGTATAATGGTTATAATAAAATTTCTCATTGAGTATAACTTTACCCAATCCACAGTTCCGAGGACTAAATCGATTCAAAATTAAGAAATTTTTTTTACAGTGTACTCATAAAAATAAAAAATGACGCAAAATTTTTATTTTTTACGTCATTTATTGTATTAATATATCTCTTATTATCAATTATCCACTAGAAACCGGTGTACGACCAAGGAGTAATCTGATATAGTTCCTCTTTCACGGAGTCACTTACCTGAAGGCCGTCAATGAAAGTTTTGATGGTATTCTCATCGATTACGCTTCCGGTGCGGGTCAATGCCTTGAGGGTCTCATAAGGATTCGGGTAGCCTTCGCGACGGAGAATCGTCTGGATAGCTTCCGCTACTACCGCCCAGTTGCGGTGAAGATCAGCCTGGAGAGCATCTTCATTGAGAATCAATTTGCCGAGTCCCTTCTTGAGAGAAGCGAAGGCGATCAGGCCATGAGCCACAGGGACACCGACATTGCGGAGAACCGTGGAATCCGTAAGGTCGCGCTGGAGACGGGAAATCGGCAATTTCATTGACAAGAACGTGAAGACGGCGTCAGCCATTCCGAAGTTGCCCTCGGCATTTTCGAAGTCGATAGGGTTAACCTTGTGCGGCATCGCGGAAGAACCGACCTCGTTCTTGTTCACTTTCTGCTTGAAATACTCCATCGAGATATATGTCCAGATGTCGCGGCAAAGGTCTGTCAATATGGTATTTATGCGACGGAGGCAGTCGAAGATGGCTGCGAGGTTGTCGTAATGCTCGATCTGGGTGGTAGGGAAGGAACGCTTCAAGCCAAGCGACGATACGAAATCATTGCCGAAGGCTATCCAGTCAATGTGCGGATATGCGACTTTGTGCGCATTCATATTGCCGGTGGCGCCGCCGAATTTGGCCGGATAGGTCAGGAGCGCGAACTGTCTGAGCTGTTCTTCCAGACGGACCTGATAGACCTTGAACTCTTTTCCGAGACGGGTCGGGGATGCCGGCTGACCATGGGTCTTCGCGAGCATCGGAACATCTTTCCACTCCTCTGCCATGCCTGAGATGATGCCCAGGACCTCTTTCAATGCCGGCATATAGACATTTTCCATGGCTTCTTTCAGCATCATGGGCTGCGAAGTGTTGTTGATGTCCTGCGAAGTGAGGCCGAAATGAACGAACTCCGACCATTTGTCGAGGCCCAGTTCATGGAAATGACGCTTGATGAAGTACTCGACCGCCTTCACGTCGTGATTCGTGGTCTTTTCGATTTCCTTCACCTCCATCGCCTGCTCCGGAGTGAGATTCAGGTAGATGTCACGCATTGCCTGATATTTCGACTTGTCGATGTCTGCTAGCTGAGGCAGCGGAATTTCGCAAAGTGCAATGAAATATTCAATCTCGACGCGGATGCGGTATCTGATCAATGCGAATTCACTGAAATAGCTTTTCAGCGGTTCTATCTTGGAGGCATAGCGTCCGTCAATCGGCGATACTGCCATTAATGAATGTGTGTCCATCTATCTAAAAATTAAGGTGTGCAAATTTAATAAGAAGTCGCGACAATCCAGCCTTTTGCGGCAGGAATTTCAATGCTCCAGCTCACGGTAAAGGGCCACGGTGCGCACGGCTTCAGCCACGTCGTGGACGCGAAGGATGTCTGCGCCCAGGCACAATGCCTTGTAATGCAAGACCTGCGTGGCAGGCAGCGATTCTTCCGGAGTAATGCCGAACTTTCTGAATATCATACTCTTGCGCGACATACCCACCAAGATACGTTTTCCAAGTTCGGCGAAATGGTCCAGTTCCCTGAGCATCTGATAGTTCTGTTCGATAGTCTTGGCGAAACCGAATCCGGGGTCAAGAATCCAGTCTTTCACGCCCGCGGCTTCTGCCTTCGACGCGAATTGACGGAAATAGTCCAGCACCTCGGCGGTGACATTGTCGTATTCCGTAAGGGACTGCATAGTCTTGGGATTGCCCCGCATGTGCATTGCCACGAAAGGAAGGCCGAGCTCGGCGACGGTACGGAGCATTTCATCCGACTTGTTGTACATTCCTTCGCCGGCCGTAACATCATTGACAATGAACGGGCCGATAGTGTCGAAGGTACGGCGGACGACGGATGGCCAATATGTGTCGACGGAGATGGCGATTTCGGGGAATTTCTGCCGGATGGCCTTCAATGCGGGTTCGAGCCGGCGGCATTCCTCGTCTTCGCCGACGGGGTCGGATCCGGATCTGGTGGAACATGCGCCGATGTCGAGTATCGTAGCGCCGTCTCCGATCATTTTGGCTGCACGGCTGACAATGCGGCCGAGGTCATTGTTTCCCGAGCCGTCAAGGCAGCGGCTTTCCGCGTAATATGAGTTGTCCGTGATGTTGATGATGCCCATCACGTCGATTTTTCTTCCTGGGTTCATAGAGTTCATAGTTTGCAAATATAATCATCTTTCGGCATATTGCAGATATGAATAATCCGGGATGGCTTGCGGGCCGTCCCGGATTATTCTATGTAGATAAGCCAGTGGCTATTTGGAAATCCGGATGTTGTCGATATACCAGCGTTGCTGTGTTATCCCGTCGTGATCAGTAAGGTCTGTCGGGCGGATAGATATCCTGTCGGTAGCCTTCAGTCCTTTTATCTGAATCATGACATTTTTCCATTTCAACTGGCCTTTTTCCCAGTCATTTACAAGAACATCGCTGATTTTCGCCGTACCGGCAGCAGTAACGATCTGACCGTCGCCTTCAATCTCCACTACAAGCTTGACCTTGTCAATGTTGCCTTTTCCTGTCATGTGAGGACTCCAATCGAATGAGAGTGTCACATCAGAGCCATCGGCAGCAGCGATTGCAGGCAATTTGAGACCATGATGCTTGCTGGTAGCACCGAATTTCATATAATATTTCTGCGAATATGCACTTGTGGCGCCAGGATTCAGCATCTCGTATCCAATTTCAGCAAACTTGTCCAGCAAACCTGTCTGTGTAGGCTGCGTATAGATATTCGGGGCTTTGCCACTTGCATTGTTTTCACCTACCGAATCCCCTGAGCCATAAGCATCAGCCCAAGGCTTAATCCACATGAAATCATCAAAATAGTAGACACCCGAAGCGGCCTGTGAAACATTGAGTTTGTATTCATAACCGTAATCCGCATTGGCAAATACTATTTCGCCATCTCTTGTTTCAGCAGCGGTATTCGCTTCGAACTGAACCAAAATCGGATATGTTCCTGCCTCAGGGACACCTGCAGCAGGCAGTTTGATCCATGACGGAGCCGTAACTGTGAAAGGAACATTGGACTGGACAGTAAACTTCTTGGTCTCACCGAAACCTGAAATCGTAGTGACTCCGGAATATGAGGTGATGTTGACTTCCGGTTCGAACTTGTCCTGGTCCACGGTCAAGACTGATTCAATGTTACCATTGTAGAAACGGATTGTCGCAGTTCTTGCTGCTCCTGTAGCATTGGCCTCGGCCTTGAATTTCAATGTCTTGGACTCGACCATCGCCTTCGTGGAGACTACCGGCACGGCAGTAATCCATGAATCGCTGATCTCCGTCTGGAAATCAACATTGGCCTGAACCCTGACGGTGAACTCTTCGCCCTTGCCGCTGATAGTCTTCTTGTTGCCGTCAGAGATGCTGATGAGAGGGTCGAGATCGCCGCCGGCAGCGGATTGAACCACTGTGATATAGTAATGGGAAACACCTGACTTGATGTCGATCTGGCCTTTTCTTAATGAAGAGGATGTGCTTTCCTTACATGTAACGACGATGGTCTTCGCATCATCTGCATCTCCTGCAGTCACACTGAGGGTAATCCAATCTACATTCGGTGTCAATGTAAATGCACTGGTAGATGTCACCGTGAACTTCTTGGTTCCTTCAGGAACGCCTTCGAAGGTAATGATGTTGTTTTCCAGGCCTGAGACAAGAATATCCGGTTTGGAAACGTCCTCCGTACCTGCTGCGATCACAGAGATTTCAGGCTGGTTTTCCGAATCGGCGGTATAAGCCAGACGGAAAGAAGATGTATTAGGCACTTCCTGCCACTGACTGCCAGTCCAGTTCGCAGCACAAATCAATCTGAACACTACGGCATCAGTTGTATTGGCATAGTTGACTACTGCTGTAATGACATCATTGTCAGCATCGGAAGAACCGCCCTTGAACTGATGGGTATAAGACACCTCCTTAGTTATTGATACAGGTTTTTCCTTATTGTTGGTATCGCCTGTAATCGATCTTGTGATGAGTTTGGACGCATCTTTCCATTCTTCTCCGTCCTTGTACTGAAGTCTCCAGAGTTTCAGACCGGAGCCGGATGTCCTGGCCTCGAACTTGAGTTTGACAATAGAGCCGGCAGATATAGGCGAATTTGCCTTGAATTCCAGGTAATCACCAGGCCATGCCCCATTGACACGCGGATTCTTTCCGCTCACATCCAAACTTGTTTTTCCGCCGATTTCGCTTCTGTCAATGACATGATAATAGATCTGGCCGTCACCGGTAACAGGGGCGATCTTGTGCTCGGAAGCCCAAGACGGATAGTCATTGGAAGCGGCAGCCCATTGAACAGGGAAGCCTTCTACTGAAGCTTCTGTCGCAGGATACTGGATTATAGGAATAATGTCAGTGTACTCCTTTACGCCTTCGGTTTCATTCAACTTATATGTAACCTTGAGACTGGCACCACGGAGGCCACCTTCATTTGCAGATACTGTAAAATTCAGAGTATCAATGTGCTTGGACGCCACATGCTCATTGGCATCCCCGATCCAATCAACGTCATTCGTCGCATATTCCTCCATAGGTTCGAGAGAATAATCCCAATCGACATTGGCCAACACTGTGAGTTTGAGTTTCTTGGCGGTGGCGTTCACATCGTACTTCGCCTCACTAAGTTCTACAAAATCAGGGCTTTTGCTCTGATGGACAGTAATAAGTCCCGGAAGCTCTTCAAAACCGTTTCCTTTATCGAACCAGATGTAGAAATATGCGTCACGGTCTTCCTTGTTGGAAAGATTTCGGGAAGCCTTGAAAATGAACTTTCCGTCCTTTTCTCCGACTGCCGGGAAAGGTGACACCCAATCATAAACCTCATTTTCACCCGCAGGGGCAATTTTCCAGCGGAGGTTGGACCGGACCTCGAAAACAGAGGAGGCCAGCACGTCATCATTTCCGGTTTTTACGGATTTTTTGGCTGAATATTCCTGATGCGCGAGATTCAGCGTATAATTGAAATTCTCCGAATCCGTGTCGACTATCACATCGTTCTCTACCGAAATGGTAAAATTAGGAGTGCCTTCAATCTTGAACTCCGTCTCCTTCTGGCAAGATACCGCCAACGCAGAGAGAGCCACCGATGACAACACGTAAAATATCTTGTTCATACTAAAATTCATTATTTATTCCTGTGAGAACCATTAAGTTTCAGATATGACCAATCCAATGCAGTATGCATATTGTTGTCTCCGCCCATACGGCTGAGAGCTTCTTCAACATGCTGCTTGTTGGATGTCACGGTATAGTTAGGGTAGCCAAACCTTGTAGGGAGTTCATTGTCATTTGCACCTGTACCGACGCCAATCGTAAGCAACGGATATTCGGTTCTTCTCCACTCATGGTACTGCTCGAAACCGCAATAGAAGAGGGACAGGTACTTTTGTGACAGAATCAGTTCCAGCGGGTCTGCATAGATGCTGGTTCCATCCTTTGCGGCAGCCTTGTCATAAGATGCCAACTTCGACTGTTTAAGTGTCTTCACATCGCTCTTCCTGATGGTCTTAGCCGCAGGAGAAGCCTGACCGATGGCATCCCATTTCTCGATATTGGCGTCAAGCGCAGCCTCATACAATGTCTTGGCAGTCTGACCGGATATAGTAAGTTTTCCTCTTTCAACTCCTTCAGCTTCAATGAAAAGAATCTCAGAATAGTCCATGATGAAGCCCGGGAAATCAGCCCTATTGATGAAAGAATTGTCCGGATATGACGGTTTCTTATTTTCTTCCGCGTCCGTATCAGAAGGCAGACAGCCGGAAACAACGCCTACCCAGTCACTCTTTCCCATCTTTCCGAACATTGCCATACGCGGGTCTACGAATATGGACTTGCCCTTGCTGTTGTACTCGACTGTCATCGATATGACTCTTTCCGTAAAGCGATAGCCCTGGAAATTCGTTGCAGTCTGCTTCTCCTGGCCCCAGAAAGACATATATGGGTCCTGAGACTGGAACGGTATCATGGCATTGTCCGAATTCGAGGTCATTACCGGATATTTGGACGGATTGTCGATGACATCCTGGATCTTGGCCCAGTTGCCGTCGTTCATTCCGGAATAGCGGCAGAGAATCCTGAGACGGAGGCTGTTGGCAAATTTGATCCATTTCATGACATTGTCGCCATACATCTTGTCAAGACCGGATTTGGAAGGAACCGGTTTCTTGGAGAGGTACAGACATGCACTGTCCAGGTCATTCAGGAAACAGTCCTGAAGGTCGGCCTGGCTTTCGAACTTAGGTGTCCTGTTCGCAGTGAACTGATAAGCCTCAGTATATGGGATATCACCGAAAAGGTCAGCGAGATTCGAGAGGTTGTACACCTTCAGAATCAAGCCAAGTGCCTCATAATAAGGGTCATTCCACTGCTTCGCCAATGTAATCATGTGCTGGCAATCACCACCGTAACGCGCATAATTGTCCCAAATCGTCTGCCAATTACCGTTGGTTACTATATATTCCTTGATATGCTGAGTCTGGCCTGCCGTATATGCAGTCATCTGAATCAGCTCATTGTTATAATATTGGCAAAGCTTCTGGGACTGGTATCCGATGCCGTAGAGTATCGGCTCGAAACAGCTGCTCGCATAGATCTTGCCGAAATCCATTTTGTTCGGATTCGTATTTATATCTTCGAAGTCGCCAGTGCAGGCAGTCATGCCGAGGGCAGCAGCCGCACCGAACATTATTTTCTTAATTGTATTCATATCTCTTAGAATCTGATCTTGATGTTGGCACCGAATGATCTGGTCATAGGCAGTGAACCGGACTCGATACCACGTTTGGTATTGGATCCTACATAACCGGTAACTTCCGGATCATAGAACGGATAGTTGGTTATGCAGAAAAGATTCGTAGCATAGGCTGACACGGTAATTCCCTGGATAACCTTGGTCTTTTCCATGAGCTTCTTAGGGAAGTTATAGGAAACCGTGAGTTCTTTAAGCTTGAAGAATGAGTTGTCGTAGATGTATTCTTCGAAGTTGTAGCGGTTTGCCTTATATGTAGAATAGTACGATACTATATCGGTAGTAATCGTATTGTTCTTCTGATAAGTAATACTGCCGTCAGCAGCCTTTATGGCATTCACGCCCGGAGCGACTAATCCGTCATTACGGCCTTCAAGTGTATTCTTGAGTTTACCCTGATAACCGAGGATGCCGGCGGTGACAGAAGCGGTCTTTCCGCCGATTTGTCCGGTGAAAGTAGCATTCAAGGTAATGTCTCTCCACTTCAAGGATGTCGTAAGACCTCCCAGCCAGTCAGGATTTACATTTCCATAATATTTGAGATTGGAGCTGTCATCAAATGCCGGTAGTCCGGTCTTGGCATTGATGATATCCATTCCGGAGCAGTCTACCTGGTTTCCGTTTTCATCGAGATAAAAAGAGCCTTCCGGAGCTTGTTGAAGACCAAGTCCCCACAACTCACCCATCTTCTTTCCTACATAGTCGTAAACGAAGAGACGGCTTCCGATGGTGGTACCGTAGTCCTCCTGGAACGGATTGGCATTGTTCCAGCCGTCATACATCCGCTTGAGGACGCCGATGTTGCGGGAAGCATTGATACCGATGGTCCATTTCCAATCCTTGGTCTTGATCGGAGTGAAGTTCAGCGCGATTTCAATACCCTTGTTGCGGATAAGGCCGACATTGGTGGTATAATATTTCGCACCGGTGATGTAATCATAAGGGACATCATAGATCTGGTCAGTCACATCTGACTGATAGAGAGCGATATCCACGCCGATTCTGTTCTTGAGGAACTTGGCTTCGAGACCGGCTTCCCATGTTTCCACATTTTCCGGTTTCAAGTAGTAATTCGGATAGGTTGCCGCAGGACGGTATCCTCCAGGGAATGCAGTGGCCGTATATCCGTATGAGATGGAATAAGGAGTGGTATCCTTACCTACATTCGCCCAGGAAACACGTGCCTTCAAGAAAGAAACAGCCGGAAGCCAGTCCTGGAATTTAGCGACCTTGTCAATGAGGACAGAGGCGCTGACTGAAGGATAGAAGTATGACCAGTTGCCAGGTGAAAGTGTTGAAGACCAGTCATTTCTGGCAGTAAGGTCGAGGTATGCCCAATCATCCCAACCGAGAGAGACGAGTCCATAAAGGCTGTTCACCACTTTTTTCGATCTGTAAGCACTATAATCAGGTTTAGTTCCTGCAGGATAGTTGTCTACGTTATATACGCCTTCAATGTCAAGATTATCGAGAGTGTATTTCCAACTCCTTCTATTGTAGGTCATGTTGTTGCCACCGAATCCTGCAGTAAGTGTGAGCCTGTCATGAACGAAAGAATCGGTGTATTTCAGCATGAAGTCGGTATTGAACTCCACAAGGAAGTTTGACTGCTCACGATACCATCCCTGAGTATAATTGTATGTATAGAACGGCTTGCGCTGGGTACGGAACTCATTGGTCACATCGGCTCCCGATTTCAGGTCGAGAGTGAGTTTGTTCTTCCAGAGGTTGATGTTGAGTCCGATATTGCCGAAGAGCCTGTCCTTGTCCTGGGTATTAGGCATCGCATACAGAATACGGTAAGGGTTATAGTAATTGTTCTTGCCGACAAGCATGTCGGTATCGCTCGTGAAAGTCTCTTTGTTCCAACGTCCCTGGAAATACTCGTCCTTGTAGTTCTTCATCGAGATGTTTGTCGAGTTCCAGACAAGCTGATATACTACGGAGTTGTTGGAATAACCGGTAGACGGCATATTGTCTGAGTCAGTCATGAAGTAGTTCACATTGGCTGTGAGCTTGATATACTTGTTGACCTGGCTCCTGACAGAGAGTGAAACAGATTTTCGGCTCACCTGCAAAGTTCCGTGTTTAAGTTATCCAAAGATCTTATAGATTCTA
>SAMEA3663023__coassemble_1038_pt1 | contig 20847 bp, 16 predicted proteins | sample SAMEA3663023__metabat2_low_PE_030 | metagenome-assembled genome bin SAMEA3663023 (sample SAMEA3663023) | pig gut metagenome | biome: pig gut; feature: pig-associated habitat; material: faeces | place: France | collected 2012 | reverse complement strand
GTTCATCGGTTTCAGCATATATTCCTCACCCTCCTGAGGGGTATGGATAGGCTGGAATGAATCCTTGCCGTATTTTGCATAGTGACCGGATGTCACGTAAAGCTGCTTGCTTCCGATATGAGGAGTAACGACAGGAAGATATCCGTACTCGTCGAGTTTCTTGCGGAGGAAGTTTTCCAGCTGGAGTCTCATGACAGCACCTCTAGGCAGCCACATAGGCAATCCGAGGCCCACGCGTGACGAGAACATGAAGAGTTCCATTTCCTTGCCCAGCTTTCTGTGGTCGCGTTTCTTTGCTTCCTCGAGAAGTACAAGGTATTCATCCAGAAGAGATTTCTTAGGGAATGTGATACCATATACACGGGTAAGCTGAGGACGTTTCTCGTCACCTCTCCAATATGCACCTGCGATAGATGTCACCTTCACGGCCTTGATGAGCTCCGTATTTCTGAGGTGAGGTCCACGGCAGAGATCGGTAAAATCGCCGTTCTTGTAGAATGTAATTTTGCCGTCCTCGAGCTCGCTGATAAGTTCGAGCTTGTACTCGTCGCCTTTCTCTGTGAAATATTTTACTGCATCTTCCTTGGAGACATGGGAGCATTTGAACTCCTCCTTACCGCGTGCAAATTCCAGCATCTTCTTCTCGATAGCCGGGAAATCCGCGTCGGTAAGCTGCTTTCCGCCAAGGTCAATGTCATAATAGAATCCGTTTTCGATAGCCGGTCCGATACCGAACTTCACACCAGGATAAAGGGCTTCGAGAGCCTGTGCCATAAGGTGGGCCGAAGAGTGCCAGAAAACATGTTTTCCTTCCTCATCTTCCCATTTCAGCAGCCTTACGGTGCTGTTCGCCTCAATCGGTGTATCCAATCCGATTACCGTACCTTTTCCGACTGATGTATCACCTTCGGCTTTCACTGAAACAGCCAAAACCTCTGCTGCCAGCCTCGGGCTGATACTTTCTGCAATCTGATAACCTGTCACGCCTGTCTCAAAGGCTTTGACGCTTCCGTCAGGGAATGTAATGTTAATCATAACTAAATCTGTGTAATAATTAAATTGGACTAACCAGTATTTACAAACCAAGTACTTGAACTTGATTAGCCATATTATTAGCCAAGGCTGCAAAATTAGCAATAATTCCGCAGATTATGAACACATTTCCCTAAAAGATAGGCACTCGGAGATTCAGAACTCTTCCTTGATGTTGTATTTGTTCCTTTCCGTGGATGTACGGGAAATCATTTCGCATATAAAGCCCGCAAGGAACAGCATCACGCCGAGCACGACTGCAAGCAGCGCCAGATAGAACAGAGGCTGGTCCGTGACAGGACGGAAATGCATTCCGCCCGCCTGATGTATAAGTTTGGCGACAATCAGCCAGACCGCTATCACGAATCCCGCAAGGAACATGAGAATTCCGGTAAAGCCGAAAAAGTGCATCGGTTTCTTGCCGAACGTACTCAGGAACCACAGTGAAAGCAGGTCCAGGAAGCCGTTCACGAAACGCTCCAGGCCGAACTTGCTCTTGCCGTACTTTCTCTTCTGATGATGGACAGGTTTCTCCGTAATCCTCTCGAACCCGGCATTTTTCGCCAGATAAGGGATATAGCGGTGCATCTCGCCATAGACCTCGATATTTTTCACAACCTCGTTGCGGTATGCCTTCAATCCGCAGTTCATGTCATGCAGATGAATGCCGGTAATCCAACGTGCGGTAGCATTGTACAGCTTGGAAGGCAGATTCTTGGTAAGCTTGTTGTCCTGCCGATGCTGTTTCCAGCCCGAAACGACATCCCATCCGTCCTCGGTCACCATCCTGTACATTTCCGGAATTTCCTCCGGCGAATCCTGAAGGTCGGCATCCATTGTCACTACAACATTGCCCCCGGCAGCCTTGAAACCGTGGTAGAGGGCCGCAGACTTGCCATAGTTGCGTCTGAAACGGATTCCGTGAATGCGCCCGTCAGCCTCCGCAAGTTCCCGCACGACCTTCCAGGAACCGTCGGTGCTGCCGTCGTCCACCATGATGATTTCGTATTCCCAGCCGCGCCCGTCCAACGTCCGATTAATCCAGCGGACAAGCTCCGGCAAAGACTCCGCCTCGTTAAAAAGTGGGACAATGATTGTGAGGTCCAATGTTTTATCCATAATTTTCTATATCAATGTCTATTTCAAATCGTCCTGCTCATCGACGGTGTCTCCGAAAATATCCCTCGGAGGAATGGACATCGAGAAAATCTTGGATGCTATCACGCCGTACAGGAAGCAGTAGACCAATGTCACGAAAAATGATATCTGAGGCAGCTTGCTCATCGTCCGTTCCAACGCCACGCGGTCGCTGTCGCCCAATGCCATTGTCGATGAATATGCCTGCATATACGTGTCAATCATCTGGCTCATGCTGTCCGGAGAAATCACCGTGAGGTTTATCAGGTTCACGCCTGCCACAATGATTGCAGATGTCAATGCCGTAAACATTCCGAAGCGGAATGATGATTTAGGCGTAAGCTCGGGATGGTTCACGGCGAATTTCAGCATGAAGAACCGCAGCAGCCACAGGCATCCCACGAATTTCACAAGCCACAATGCCACGCTTATCAGCGACCCGGCCAATCTCGCTCCGAATCCTCCCGATGCCAGTCCCGCCGTCAATATTCCCGTAAACATGAACACGGCCGTGAAAATGCCCAGGACAAGTCCGGACTTGGCAGCCTCGTTCCAAATGGTTCTGAAATCAATATCCTGTCTCATGTAAAATCTCGATTAGACTGGCAAATATACATATTTTTCGCAAGAAAAAGCGCCCGGAGGAGATGCCCCGGGCGCTGAAATATAGATTGTCTTGTGAATACTTGTTCTAGTATCTGTTCAACGGACGTCCGCCGGTCATCATGTGTACTTTTCTCTTCACTTCCTCGAGAACGGCATTGTGCTTTTCGAGGGATGCGAGCTGCTCAGGGGTCTTCTCGCCCTTGGCCGTGATGGCATCAAGATGTTCGGAAGCTGAAGCCAAAACGCTGTCAACAAGTTCCACGATATCTTCCATATCCTTCTCCACGAAACCTCTGGAAGTTACGGCAGGAGTACCGATTCTGATTCCTGATGTCTGGAATGCTGAACGGCTGTCGAACGGGACCATGTTCTTGTTCACGGTGATGTCAGCCTTGACAAGCTCGGTCTCGGCCACTCTTCCGTTCACTTCAGGGAAACGGGTACGGAGGTCGATAAGCATCAAGTGGTTGTCCGTGCCGCCTGAAACCACCTTGTAGCCCTTGGAAATGAATTTCGCGCACATTGCCTGTGCATTGGCTACGACCTGCTTCTGATACTCCACGTATTCAGGCTGCATCGCCTCGTAGAATGCCACTGCCTTGGCGGCGATGACGTGTTCGAGAGGTCCGCCCTGAATGCCCGGGAACACGCTTGAATTCAAGATCTGGGACATCTTCTTGATTTCACCCTTAGGAGTCTTGCGGCCCTGAGGATCATCGAAATCCTTGCCCATGAGGATGACGCCTCCGCGAGGTCCTCTCAATGTCTTGTGGGTAGTGGATGTCACGATATGAGCATATTTGACAGGATTCTCAAGCAAGCCTGCGGCAATCAGTCCGGCAGTATGAGCCATGTCAATCCACAAAATTGCTCCTACTTCATCAGCGATCTTTCTCATGCGGGCATAATCCCACTCTCTTGAGTAGGCAGATGCACCGCCGATGATGAGTTTCGGATGACATTCGCGGGCAATTTCTTCCATCTTGTCGTAGTCGATTCTTCCGGTCTCGGGATCAAGGCCGTAAGCGACTGCATGATATAGGATTCCTGACGCATTGACTGGAGAACCATGAGTAAGGTGTCCTCCCTGAGAAAGGTCGAGGCCCATGAAAGTATCACCAGGATTCAGCAATGCAATTTCAACGGCAAGGTTCGCCTGCGCTCCCGAATGCGGCTGGACATTGGCATACTCGGCACCATATATCGCGCAGAGTCTGTCGATTGCCAGTTGCTCAATCTGGTCCACCACCTCGCAGCCACCATAATAACGCTTGCCCGGATAACCTTCTGCATATTTGTTCGTGCAGATGGAACCCATGGCATCCATAACCTGGTCACTGACATAGTTTTCTGAGGCTATAAGCTCCAAGCCTTGAGACTGTCTCTCTTTTTCTTTCTTGATTAGATCAAAAATCTGTAGGTCCTGTTTCATAAAATCTAGTGTTTATCACTGGTAAGTAATCCTTAAAAACCAGTTATCGCAAATATAACATTAATAATCGATTTTTGATTTATATTTGCAACATATTATTTGCGTTCACTTACTATTTAGTAACATTCAAAAAATAACATGCATCATCTAAGGGAATCTTTTCGGTCTATATTCCTTTTCTCATCAGTCGTGTACGTCCAGTACACTCCTTCTTCGAAAAGAAATCTATCCTCGAAAATCTTCTCCTAATCTGAAGCAGGTTATTTTTTCACGTTACTTAAAAGCGAATCGCTGATATACAATATTTTACGGATAACGACAAAATCATGAAAAACAGGAAACTTCTCAATATAGAGCTGGGACGCGTCACCCCGGAACAATACAAGGCATTGCCGGAATCCGGCATAAACATCGTACTGGACAACATCAGGAGCGCCCACAACGTAGGCTCAGTATTCCGCAGCGGCGATTCGTTCAAGGCCGACAAGATATGGCTTTGCGGAATCTGCGCCACCCCGCCGTCTGCCGAAATCCACAAATCCGCCCTCGGTGCGGAATTCAGTGTGGAGTGGGAGTATGCACCTGATACACTGGAACTTGTGAAGCGCCTGCACGAGCAGGGATATATAGTCCTGAGCGTGGAGCAGGCCGTGAATTCCATCAGCCTGGACACCTTCGTCCCGGAAAAAGGCAAGAAATACGCGCTCGTCTTCGGCAATGAGGTGGACGGTGTCCAGCAGGAAGTCGTAGACGCATCTGACGGCGTTCTGGAGATTCCTCAGTACGGGACCAAGCACTCGCTGAACATCTCCGTCACAGCAGGCATCGTACTGTGGCATTGCCATTGCGCAAAAAAATAAGCCCCTCCCCAGAAAAGGGAAGGGACTTGACATCGTCATGCGGGCTCTGGAAAAGCCCCATATCCGAGAAATTATTTTACCGGTCTGATAACCACATTGAATTCATACTCGGCAGGCTTCACGCGATACTGTTCGAGAGGCCATGCGTACCATGAGTCAATGCCGCCCACACCCATTTCTTTGAGGTCGAAATTCACGTAAGTCGTTCCGAGCGAACGCGCATCATTGTGTGCAAGCGGAAGCAGCTCAAGTGAATGAGTAGCATTTCCCTGCTGGGTGTTGGTAGGGTTCGGCCTAGGCATAGGGTTCGTCAATGCTGAATCCATTTCCTTCTGGCTGAACGGAAGAGCCGAACCACTGAAGAGCACGTCAGAGGTAATCTCCAGACCTGTGCCGGCAGTATTGACAACCTTCAGCCATCTCAAGTCTGACTTGGTGCCGCAAGACTGCGTACGCACATATCCGTACCAATACTGGTCCTGAACGCGCTGTGTATAATGTCCTACAAGCGCTGCTGACTTCCTGTCGCAATAGTTGTCCCAAGGACCGCGTCCATAGAAATCAAGGGTAGAGTACTCACCCGGCATCGCCAGTTTCATACCGAAACGGAAGAGGTACGGTGCCTTGGAAAGTTCACCTGCATCATTCAATTTCTCCGATACTCGGATGGAACCGTCAGCATGAACCTGATAAGACATTGTCACGAAACAATACTTTCCGAACGGAGCATATTTCACATCAACGGTGTAATAACCGGCATTTTTCGCTACGTCGAAAGCTGCCACGCTATATTCAGGGTATCTCCACATATTGAGCTTGTCATGCATGACAGCACCCATGTCATTCTCGAGCGGTGCCCTTCCGAATGACGGCATAAGCGCCTCTTTCAGGATCTCCTGGCCTTCAATCATATAGCTTGACAATGCACCTGTAGCCCTGTCGAACACAGCTTTCCATTCAGCGATTCTGTCACCTTCCGGCATTTCAGCATATATGAATCTTCCGGAGAACACGGCATTGCCGTCAACATCTGCATAAGACGGGAGCGCGTCAACGGAAGCAGAGCCTGCAGCGAAAGCATTGACAGGAGCCTCATATATCGGGAGCTGGTCGTAAGCAACCTCGTAGCCGGCAGGTAGCAGGCCGTCCTGAGCCTTAAGCAACCAGCTGACTTTCAGATAGATATCAGTATCGCGACCGTCCTCGCCATTAAATCTGACGCATGAGTCAGAGGTAGCAAGAGTCTTCACGGCTGCAGCGAGCATATCGCGTTTGGTAATGCCGAGGCCTACGGAAACCATCTCGCCAGGAGCGGCAACGACGTTCTCGATCACGCCGGACAATGCATTTTCACCGCCGACAACGACAGTCCATACCATACGGTAACGTGAAAGATCAATGAAGAAGTTCTCATTGTAGACATTGACCTTGAACTCGGTATTGTCGTCCATGAGTTTGTCATTGGAAGCATTGTCTGCCGCAGATGTCAGGATAGAGCGGTGCTGGTAGCCGATTTCATAAGCCTGAGGATGCCATGAGCGGTCAGCGGCGATGAAGCCGTTGCAGTTGAACGATCCGTCAGATGCGTCATAATCATTGCTGTCGCCACCGTAGATGAAGATGTGGTCAGTACCATATTTGGCAGGATCGACCTTCTTGCAGATTGCCTGGTCCACGAAATCCCAGATGAAGCCTCCCTGATACAGAGGATATTTGCGGATGAGGTCCCAGTACTCCTTGAAGTTACCGTTGGAGTTGCCCATCGCATGAGAGTACTCGCACTGGATAAGCGGTCTGTCAGGGTTGGAATTGAGGTATTTCTCGCAATCCTTAGGAGAGACGTACATCGGGCAATAAATATCCGTATTGCGGTTCAGCAATGCTCTTTCATACTGTACCGGACGGGTCGGGTCATAAGCCTTGATCCAATCATATACCCTCTCGAAGTTGATGCCGTTGCCGGCCTCGTTTCCCATACTCCAGATAATCACGGAAGGATGGTTGTAGTCACGGTAAACCATGCGCCGGTTACGTTCCATGTGGGCAGCGAAGTAATCCTCGCGACGTGCAAGGGATTTCTCCTCATAGCCCATGCCATGGGACTCAATATTCGCCTCATCCACTACATAGATACCATATTTGTCACAGAGAGCGTACCAGATAGGGTCATTCGGATAGTGCGAAGTTCTTACAGCATTGATATTCAACTTCTTCATTATCCTGATATCTTCAATCATCTCCTCCTCGGAAACCACGTAGCCGCCGTAAGGGCTCATCTCGTGACGGTCGGTACCCTTGATGAGGATAGGCTTGCCGTTCACAAGAAGCTGCTTGTTGCGGATTTCCACGGTCCTGAAGCCAAAAGGCACGGAAGCGCTCTCGACTACGCCCTTCTTGTCGGCAACCTTGACCTTCAATGTATAAAGGACCGGAGTCTCAGCCGACCAGAGCTGTGGATTCTCCACGTTTCCGGTAGAGCTTATGACAATGTTGCCGTCCTGCGCCTTCTCACGGCCTTTGCCGACAGTCTCGGTGAAAGAGGCCACGCTGTTGCCGCAAGGGTCGATCACCTCGTACGAAACGGTGGTGATGCCAGGTGTGACGATTGATTTCAATGTCAGTTTACCATCCATGCCGCCGCTTACGTTCACGTCCTCAAGTCTCTTCTGCTCACGGGTATAGATATACACGCCGCGTGCGATTCCGGAGAATCTCCAGAAGTCCTGGTCCTCAAGATAAGTGCCGTCGCACCATCTGAAGATTTCCAGGGCAATGCTGTTTTCACCAGGATGCACATAAGATGTGATGTCGAAACGTGCTTCGAGCTTGCTGTCTTCGCTGTAGCCGACTTCCTTGCCGTTCACCCATACACGGACATTGGATGTGGCGGAACCGATGGCCAGGAACACCTGATGCCCTTTCCAATCAGCAGGAATATCGAAAGTACGTCTGTACTGTCCTACATGATTGTTATCCTCCGGTATGTAAGGAGGGTTGTTTTCGAAGTGGCCGCGCCATGCGTAACCTATGTTCAAATAGAGAGGATCGCCATATCCGTTCAATTCCCACATTCCGGGAACAGGCATCGTTCCCCACTTGGAATCATCGAAAGACAAGGCCTGGAAACCGATAGTTCTTTCAGCGACCGTACCATAGAACGCGAATTTCCAGTCTCCGTTCAGAGACAATGTCTTCTGCTGTTCTGTTACGAAAGTCGCCCTCATAGGCAAACGGTTGACCGCGACAATCCCGGGGTCTTGCCAATCCTTCAATTTATCAGAAGGAACACCGGCAGCTGCCGCTGACAACGCACAAAGCGCTGCACCGGCAAAAAGGATGTTTCTTTTAGAATTCATTATAATTTATTATTGGTTATTTTGTTTTCTGTTTAATATACAACTAGTTAAATCATCTCCATGTCGGATTCTTCTATCCAGCCCTGACGTCCGTCTGAAAGGGAAATATTCTTCCACTCCCCTACGGTATCCAGAACCGTGACCTTGGTTCCCTCATGAAGGACGAACAAATCCTTGGACGAATCCCTGGACGGCGAGCTTTTCACGGAAGTCACCGGCTTAATGACAATCGCCCCGTCTGCCTTCAAATAAGAATTTCTCTGCCACTGCGCCATGCCGAAAGACGATGCCGACAATATCAGGGCGACAATGCTGCAATAAAAACCGGTCCTCCTGAGGCCTCTGGACGCTCCCAGTCTGAAAACCAGGAACAATGCCAGGGCAGCAGCAAACAGCACGATGGAAATGAGTGCCCAAAAATCTGACGGCATCAGATAGCACACTTTCCGGGCCCAGCTCTTCAAAACGAATTCCGGCACGGCATCTATCTTGTCGCGTATCAAGCTGTTGGCGAAGTCCAGATTGATTCTGGCATCTTCAAATGACGGCGAAATCTTCAATGTCCTCTCATAATACAGTATGGCATGAGGATAATCCCCCGACTTGAAATAAGCATTGCCGAGGTTGTAGTACAATTCCGGGGAAACGACGCCGACAGATTCCAGCGCCTTCAGGCTTTCAGTGCACTCTGACCAACGCCCGTCGGTATATGCCTGCACTCCCTTGCTCCAGAGCGAATCCAGATATGCCGTATTCTCCGCATGCGTAAGGCCCGGAATCATCAGCATTGACATGATCAGAATCATTGCCTTGGCCGCGGACGTATTTTTCTTATGTGTCTTCATGACTGAATCAATGGATGAAATCACCTTTACAGCTTCATTGTAATGAGTATTCATGGCCTCGTTGCCGCCGTCCGGAGAGTAGCGTGCGAACTCGCAGGCGTCCAGAAGAGCCACGAACTGCGCGGAAAGGTCCTCGGCGACTCCGGCCTCCTTCAACATTGCCGCAATATTTTCCTTGCTGAGGTCTTCGGCTCCGATATTCATCTTGTCGGATGCAAATCCGAGCAACGCCTTGTGAAGTTCCTCATAGAAAGCAGAATACAGATTCTTCTGGAGATATCCGGCTGCCATTTTCAGACGTCCGAGCGCCATTTTGGTCGCTTTTCTGTTCTTGTTCCCGACGACATCGGCACGACGCGCCTCCATACCTTTCATGAGATACCACAACAGCCCTGCGACAAGCAGTATCAATGCTGCCGTAACCCAGTACCACAATGAATCCACGAAGAATACCGTCCTGAACTTATATGACGGCTGACGGGTGCGGATAAAGCGGATATCCTCTCCGAGATTCTTCACGCTCTTACGGTCAGGCATGACCAACTGTGACGTAGAAGCCTGAGTTTCAGCGACATCCCCTTTCTCGACATTGAAAGTGATCGGGCCGGTCGAGATGGTTTCATATTTACCGGCATTGACATCATAGTAAGAGTATTCTATCGGGGCGATGGTGAACTCGCCGTGGCTTCTCGGGATGAACGGATATTCGAACACCTTGCTTCCTGACGTGCCGCCGGTAGTCTTGTCGGTATTTTCCGTCGTCTTGGTATCATAGACATCCATGTCAGCCGGGAAATTGACCTTCGGAGCTTCCAGCAGCGACACGTTTCCACGTCCGGAGACAGTGACTGTCAATGATGTAGCCTCATGCATCTTCAACTGGTCCTTGCTCAGGCTTGCCGAGATACGGAAACTGCCCACGCCGCCACCGAACGTGGCTGGCGCTCCGGAAGGAAGAGGATTGACATGCACATGCACGGCCGGCGTGGTCACGCGCTTGCGCACCGTCATGGTATTGTCATCGAAAAAGCTGTCGAAAATGCTGTTTCCGTGCGACGGCCTCCTGACATTGACCAGGCATACCAGCTCGGCAGGATCGATTACAAGGTTTCCAACCTGCTGGGGAATAAGCACATAACGACGGAGCAATGCAGAATTATACAGCCTTCCGTCCACTTCTTCCCTCTGGAAGTTGATATTGTTCGGAGCAGCTGTTTCCTGGCTCCAGAAGCCGTTGAATGCCGGGAATTTCGCACCTTCGAATCCCGCGATATCCACGTTCTGATACAGTTTCAATTCTGCCGTAAGCGGCTGGCCTACAACTGCCGAGGTGCGGCTTACCGTAAATTTCAGGAACAAATCTTTGGATGAAATCGTTCCGGACGGCTTGGTCTGCTGCGTGTTCCCCGAAGAGGCGCCCGACTGTGCGGATGCGGAGGAATCACTTGCCAGCACTTCGACGGCTGCCTGGACAGACGTTATCGTCTCTCCCTTCATCTTGGCCGTAGCAGCCGGCAATTCGAATTTTCCGGTTTTCTTCGGAGCCAATATGTACGTATAGGTAAACTGCGATGACTTGGAACGCTTGCCATTGATGACACGGATGCTGGTCGACTCTCCCCTCTGCGGTCCCCAGACCAGAGTGAAATCATCTCCAGGATTCCAATTGAAATTCGACGGACGATCCTCACCCTCAATGATGAAGGTAACATTGAACTGTTCGTCAGAACCCACAATGTTAGGCGCTTCCACCGCTATCTTCGTCTGCGCAGCCGCCACGAAGCCGACTGCCGCCATCACTAATGCCAATGCAATTTTTTTTGTCAATGATTTCATAATAAATCCTTTAACAGCTTACCAGTTCTTGTCCTTCTGTCTTGATTTCAGGGCTTCTGCCTTCTCTTTGTTCACCTTGTCCTGTGTCTCTTTCTCCTTCGCCTGGATGGCTTTCAGCATCTGCTGGGCCTGCTGAGGGGAAATCTTCACAGGCTGCTGGCCGCTCTGACCATCCTGAGGATTGTTCTGTCCCTGATTATTCCGGTTCTGATTGTTGTCCTTATTGTTGTCTTGATTCTGCTGATCCTGGTTCTGGTCCTGATTCTGATCTCCCTGACCATTCTTGTCGTCATTCTGCTGATTCTGGTCATTGTTCTGGTCATTGTTCTGTCCGTCTCCGCCATTTTTCTGATTCTCCAGCATCTTCTTGGCATAGATGTAATTCTCCTTCGCATCCATGTCTGCCGGATTGCGGAGAAGCGCCTCCTTGAAAGCATTGACAGCACCCTGCCAATCTTTTTTCTCTATCGCGATATCACCCGTATTGTAGTAATAATCAGCAGCATTGGCAGTAGCAGGTGCGGTTTCCTTGATCTTTTCCATCACCTTGGCAGCCTCATCAAAATTGCCCTGACGGTAGAGATTGGACGCAAGGTTGTAATTCGCGGCAATCGACGTGGAATCCTTCACGAGCGCCTTCCTGTAATCAATGTCAGCCTCGCGCCAGTTTTCCTTGCGGAACTGCCTGTTTCCGGCACGGACGTCGCGCCTGTCCACCTGGGCAGACATTGACAATGCCCCCAGCAGGAACGCGGTGGCGACAGCAATTATATGTTTCAATCTTATTGACATAATTACCTATTTATCAAATATATGACGCAATACTTTCCGTTCTCCGACAAGCATCTGCAGGACCAGGAGTCCAAGCGCGATGGCGAAGAAATACATATATTGCTCGTCATATTCTTCGAAAACTATGGAATTGAATTCCTCGTCATTGAGCTTGCGGATATTGTCAATGACGGGATTCAGTCCGAATTCATTGTTGCCGGCATGCACGTACGCTCCGTTGCCCGCCTTCGCGACTTCTTTCAATGTCGCCTCGTCCAGTTTCGTCACGACGATATTGCCCTGGGAGTCTTTCAGCAGACCGCCTTTCATCGGAATCGGCTGACCCTGAGCGGATCCCACGCCGATAGTGTATACGGAAATGCCCATCGAAGCCGCCGTTTTCGCCGCCTCCACGGGATTGTCCTCATGGTTCTCGCCATCAGTTATGACAATGATGGCGCGACTGTTTTCGCTCTGGGCGCTGAAACTCTTGATACACGTGTTGATGGCATCGCCGATAGCAGTTCCCTGAACAGGGACCGACTCCGTGGAAATATTGCCCAGGAACATCTTGGCGGACACATAATCGGTCGTGATAGGCAGCTGGACAAATGACGTTCCGGCGAAAAGAACCAGTCCGATGCGGTCACCGTTCAGCTTGTCCACCAGTCTGGAAATCGCCAGTTTGGCTCTCTGGAGACGGTCCGGAGAATAGTCCTGCGCAAGCATTGAATTGGACACGTCCAGCGCAATCATCACCTCGGCGCCCTTGCTCTGGTGTTCCTTCAGCTTGGCGCCTATCTGAGGTCGTGCCAATCCGATGCTGAAGAACATGAAGGCCAATGAGAAAAGTATCATCCCCACCCAGCCTTTCGTCTTCGAATATGAAGGCATCAACTGCTGCACCAGCGCCTCGTCACCGAATTTCCTGATACGTCTGGTGCGGCCATATTGCACCAACCCGTACACTATCAGGAAAACAGGTACGAGCAGAAGCAACAACAGATATTGAGCCTGTGCAAAATATATCATAATCCAATCCTCGTTTTATGGCAATCTCCTCAAAATGAAACTGATAAGCACTTCCAGCAGCAGACAGGCCAGGGCGATGAGCGCAAATCCGGTGAACAGTTCCTTGTAGATAGGGAAACTGTCGATCGTTGTACGCGCCTTCTCCATCTTGTTGATTTCGCTGTAGATTTCCGAAAGCTTGGTATTGTCCGTAGCACGGAAATATCTGCCGCCTGTGGTTTCGGCTATGTTCTTGAGAAGATTTTCATCAATTTCCACCTCGACATTCTGCATCTGGACACCCCAAGGGGTCATCACAGGATATGGCGCGGTACCATTGGCACCGACACCTATCGTATATACGCGGATGCCGTATGTCTTGGCGATGTCCGCCGCGGTCTGCGGAGTGATTTCACCGCTGTTGTTCACACCGTCGGTCAGAAGGATTACCACGCGGCTCTTCGCATCGGAGTTCTGCATCCTGGCCACGGCTGTCGCCAGACCGTTTCCGATCGCGGTTCCGTCTTCGATAAGGCCGGTCTCGATTTCCTTCATCAGGTTTATCAATGTCGCCCTGTCGGTCGTCAGCGGGCACTGCGTGTAGCTCTCCCCTGCGAAGACCACGATTCCCATCCTGTCGGAAGGGCGCTGCGATATGAATTCTATGGCAATGTCTTTCGCCGCGCTGATTCTGTCCGGCGTGAAATCGCGTGCCAACATACTGGTGGACACGTCCATAGCAAGCACTATGTCAATGCCTTCTGTATCAATCTTGTCCATCTTGGTGGACGATCTCGGTCTGGCAATGGCGATTATTATCATGACCAGGGCAATGGTCCTGAGCAAGAAAGGCAGGTGTCGTATCACACCCAGTACAGAACGTCCGCCGGCCTTCCAGAATTTGATATCCGGGACACGCAGGTGCGGCCGTCTTCCGCTGACTTCAATATAGACATAATGAACCAGCATGAACGCCGGAATGACCAGCAGCCACAACAATGCAGGATACTCAAAGAACATTTCCTTCCTCCTCTTCTTCTGATTTCCATGTAGATGTCACGAACCTGATCGCCGACGGCAATGCCTTGGCATTTTCCTCATCCGACACAGTCATCTTGGCGAACTTCACAAAGTCAGAGGTGACGAACAGATTCTTGGCTTCTTCCATGAGCGGCTCCGGTATCTCCTTGTCTTTCAAGCCCTCGAAGATTTCCGCAGTGGTCATTTCCATGGCGCTGACACCGAAACGGCCGACAATATATTCCCTGAGGACATCAGTGATGCCGCTGTAGAACTGCTTCTGCTTTTCAGGCACCCAGAGCTTGTTCCCGCGGAACTTGTCCAGTTTCCTGAGGGCCACGATGTAAGGAGGCTCGTTCGTATGTCCTTCTCCCGCCAGGTTCTCCTTCCTCTTCTTGTACAGGTAAACACAAAGTGCCACCAACGCGGCAAACAGCAGCACGCCAAGCATATACGGCAACACTTCCTTGAAGGTCACCGGATAGCGTATCTGTCCTTTTATGTCGTGAGGCTTGTAAGTGGCCGTATCCACAGGCATTGACATTACCTGAAGGTCCATTCCCTTGAATACCAATGTGTCGACAGTTCCGTCAGGGGTCATTCTGCCGACAGCGATATCCGGAAGCCTGTAGTTTCCTTCATCAAATGAGGTGATGACGAAACTTCCCTCCAAATCCATCTCATTTTTCTTCTTGCGGAACTTCAATGTATCCAGTTTCCAGTCACTTACTACTTCAATGCTGTCCATCACGCCATGCGACAGGTCAGGAAGCCCGAGTGCGGTACCGGCTTTCACATTTTCCAACCGGAATCCGTATCGGAGCTGGTCGGCGATCAGCACGGAATCCCGTTTCTGAAGCTGCTCCAGAAAAGCATCCCCGGCAGGGACAATGCCTTTATGCCCGGCTGAAGGTGACTGGGCTCCAGACGCTACAGCCATGACCACAGCCGGCACTATGCATGCAATCTTCAGTAATCCTTTCATTTTCATTATCTTCTGTCGAAAAACGCCATCAATCCTTTAACATAATCCGAACCGGTGGAAATGTCCACGCTGTCTATCTGGTACTGGCGCATCAGCTTGGTAGCCTTCATGTCAGCGTCCTGTGCAGCTTTCGCGTAGGCTTCCCTTACTTTCGAGCTGGATGTGTTTATCCATGCGGTTTCGCCGGTCTCGGAATCCTTGACATTGACAAGACCTATGTCGGGTATTGTCCTTTCCCTCGGGTCGAAGACCTTGATGACCGACAGGTCATGTCTGCCGGCAGCCACTTTGATGGCGTCTTCGTATCTCGGGGCTCCGCTCGTATCCGTGTCCATCATATCGGAGAGCAGAAACGCGGTGCATTTCTGTTTTATGGCATTGGTCAGGAACCTGAGCGCTCCGCCGATGTCGGTGCCGGAGGATTCGGGTTTCAGTTCAATGATTTCCCTGATGATGCGGAGGAGATGGCTGCGTCCCTTGCGGGGCGGTATGAATTTCTCTATCTTGTCGCTGAAGAACAGGGCTCCGACCTTGTCATTGTTTATGATGGCGGAGAATGACAGGACAGCGGCAATTTCCGCGAGCATGTCGCGTTTGGTGCTGCCTACGGTGCCAAAAAAGCCTGAACGGCTGATGTCGACCAGCAGCATGACCGTCATTTCACGCTCTTCTTCGAATACCTTCACGTATGGGGCACGTAGACGGGCCGTGACGTTCCAGTCCATGTTTCTGACGTCGTCACCATATTGATACTCACGCACTTCGCTGAAGGCCATTCCTCGTCCCTTGAACGCAGAATGGTACTCTCCCGCGAATATCTGATGCGAGAGAGCCCTTGTCTTTATCTCTATCTTCCTGACCTTCTTCAGCAGGTCGCTTGCGGAGTTATCCATGATTATGGCACTATGACGGCGTTAAGAACCTGTGATATGATATTTTCTGTGGTAACGTTCTCAGCCTCAGCTTCGTATGTAAGGCCGATACGGTGACGCAAGACTTCATTGCAGACGGCACGCACGTCTTCCGGAATCACATATCCTCTTCTCTTTATGAAGGCATAGGCTTTGGCAGCCATGGCGAGGGATATGCTGGCACGTGGTGAAGCGCCATAGGAGATGAGTCCGGAAAGGTCCTTGAGGTTATAGTCCTCAGGGGTTCTGGTGGCATAGACAATGTCCACGATGTATTTCTCGATTTTCTCGTCCATGTAGACGTCGCGGACTACCTGGCGTGCCCTCACGATGTCTTCAGGTGAGACAACAGGCTGGGCCTTAGGGAATTCGCCGGTATTGTTCATGCGGATAATCTGGCGTTCCTCGTCCTTTTTAGGATAAGACACCACGACTTTCAGCATGAAACGGTCCACCTGCGCTTCCGGAAGCGGATAGGTTCCTTCCTGTTCGATAGGGTTCTGTGTAGCCATGACCAGGAACGGCTCAGGGAGTTTGAATGTCTGTTCTCCGATGGTCACCTGTCTTTCCTGCATCGCTTCGAGGAGGGCCGACTGTACCTTGGCTGGAGAACGGTTGATTTCATCCGCAAGTACGAAATTGGCGAAGATTGGGCCTTTGTGCACTTCGAACTGTTCGTTCTTCTGAGAGTATATGAGTGTTCCCAAAACGTCGGCAGGCAGAAGGTCCGGGGTGAACTGGATTCTGCTGAATTTAGCGCTGACAGCTTGTGCCAATGTGTTTATAGCCAATGTTTTAGCAAGTCCAGGGACGCCTTCGAGGAGAATATGGCCGTTAGCGAGAAGGCCTATGAGCAGGTTCTCCACCAGCTGTTTCTGTCCGACAATGACCTTTCCCATTTCCATGGAGAGAAGGTCCACGAAGGAGCTTTCCCGCTGGATGCGGTCATTGAGTTCCTTGATATTAACACTATCCATCATCTATGTTATTTAATTTCTTACGTTTCCAATGTTTTACCTTCGTTCGGGGTTGGAGGATTTCATTATATTTGCGGATAATTTAGTTTAAAACTATCCGACAATGAAATATCGCTTACGCTTGTCATATAATGGGGCAGCCTTTTCGGGCTGGCAAATTCAGCCAAACGCCCCCTCTGTCCAGGAATGTATTCAACATGTTCTGAGCATTCTCCTGAACGAGGAAATCACGGTTACAGGTGCCGGACGGACTGATACTAAAGTTAATGCGATAAATTATGTCGCACACTTCGCAACGACGTCGTCTGAAGCAGTCAAAACCGATTGGCTTAGCTACAAATTAAATGCCATGTTACCGAAAGGAATAACCATCCACGAGGTAGCCTGCACCGATGAAAACTTCCATGCAAGGTTCGATGCGAGAAGCCGGGAATATAAGTACTTTCTACACAGGAAGAAAGACCCTTTCGTAGAACAATTTTCTTATTTCTGTCCCTTCAGCCTGGATGTTGATGCGATGAACAAAGCCGCGGCTTTTCTGCCGGGCACGCATGATTTCCGGTGCTTCGAGAAAATAGGCGGCAACAACAAGACCTCCATCTGTACCATAACGGATGCCCGATGGGAAATCTGGACTCCCGACCATGTCCGGATGATGGGCTACCCATGCTCCGAGGGCGACTATCTCGTGTTCACCGTCAAGGCAGACCGTTTCCTCAGGAACATGGTGCGCGCAATAGTCGGGACAATGCTGGATGTCGGCCGCGGCAAACATTCCCCCGAATGGGTTCAGGAACTGATAGATACCGGCACCCGTTCAGATGCCGGACAATCCGTCCCGGGACACGCGCTGTTCCTTTCCAATGTCGAGTACGACGATTGTCGGGACGCGGCCACGCCATAATTTTGGAAGCGCTGACTTTCAACTAGTTACAAAACAGAGCGTGGAAACGTGGCCAAAAAAAGGCTGCGTTTCCACGCTCTGTTTAGAATGATATCTGATTATCAATCAGTTACTAAATCCACCGTGGCCGCGTCCCGCCGGTATTGGGGTAACCCTGGAGACGCTCACCGGCGAAGAGGCAACTGACAGTACCGGCCACCACGGAGACACGCACCTAGATACCGTACTGCTTGAAGAAATCATTGCCCTTGTCATCCACGAGGATGAATGCAGGGAAGTTCTCGACACGGATTTTCCAGATAGCCTCCATTCCGAGGTCAGGATACTCTACGCACTCGATTGACTTGATGCTTTCGTAAGAGAGCACTGCTGCAGGACCGCCGATGGAACCGAGGTAGAAGCCGCCATGTTTCTTGCAGGCGTCTGTAACCTGCTGTGTACGGTTACCTTTGGCAATCATCACCATGCTGCCGCCATGAGACTGGAAGAGATCCACGTAAGGATCCATACGGTTGGCCGTGGTAGGGCCCATTGAACCGCAAGGCAATCCTTCCGGAGTCTTGGCAGGACCTGCATAGAATACAGGATGATCCTTGAAATACTGAGGAAGATCCTCACCATTGTCCAGACGCTCCTTCAGGCGGGCGTGAGCGATGTCACGTGCCACGATGATGGTGCCGTTCAGGCTCAAGCGTGTGGAAACAGGGTATTTGGTGAGTTCTTTAAGTACCTCAGACATAGGCTGATCCAGGTCTATCTTCACTGCATCGCCTTCACCTGCCTCACGGAGTTCTGCAGGGATGAGACGTCCCGGATTGTCATCAAGCTTCTCAATCCATACACCGTCTTTATTGATCTTCGCCTTGATGTTGCGGTCAGCAGAGCAGCTTACGCCAAGTCCGATAGGGCAGCTTGCACCGTGGCGTGGAAGACGGATGATGCGGATATCGTGAGCGAAATATTTTCCGCCGAACTGTGCACCGAGACCGATCTTGTATGCCTCTTCAAGTACCTGTTTCTCAAGTTCCACATCACGGAAAGCGCGTCCGGTTTCATCACCTGTCGTAGGCAATGCATCATAATAATGTGTGGAAGCGAGTTTCACGGTGAGGAGGTTCTTCTCTGCTGAAGTACCGCCGATTACGAATGCGATATGGTATGGAGGACATGCAGCCGTGCCGAGGGTCTTCATCTTCTCCACGAGGAACGGAACGAGTGTAGCCGGGTTCAGCACAGCCTTGGTCATCTGATAGAGATATGTCTTGTTGGCCGAGCCGCCGCCCTTTACGACACAGAGGAATTTATATTCCATGCCTTCCTCTGCCTCGATATCGATCTGAGCAGGGAGATTGCACTTGGTATTGACCTCCTTGTACATTGTAAGAGGAGCATTCTGGCTATAACGGAGATTTTCCTCGGTATAGGTCTTGAATACACCTTTCGAGAGTGCCTCCGCATCGTCGAAACCGGTCCAGACCTGCTGGCCTTTTTCACCATGGATAATGGCGGTACCGGTGTCCTGGCAGAACGGAAGCTGGCCTTTCGCTGAAACTTCAGCATTGCGAAGGAAACGCAGAGCCACATATTTGTCATTTGAAGATGCCTCAGGGTCGCTGAGAATCTTGGCTACCTGCTCATTGTGCTCAGGACGAAGGAGGAAGTTCACGTCGCGGAACGCGGCATTGGCAAGCATCGTAAGAGCCTCAGGCTCAACTTTCAGAATCGGATGGCCCTCGAATTCGCCAGTTGAGACGAACTTGTCAGTCAGCTTGTAATACTCTGTAGTATCCTCGCCAAGCTGAAACATAGGCGCATATTTGAATTCAACCATTGTTAAAGTATTTTTGTTGTTATACTAATCAATATCTTCCACAGGGCCGGACTCGGCACCGCCTCCCTGCTGCATAAGGTACGCTTTCATAAATCCGTCCAAGTCTCCGTCCAGAACTCCCTGGGTGTCAGCGGTGGAAAGACCAGTGCGCAAATCCTTCACCATCTTGTAAGGATGCAGGACATAAGACCGGATCTGCGAGCCCCACTCGATTCTCTTCTTGCTGCCCTCCAGTTCCGCCTGCTTCTCCTGACGTTTTTTCAGTTCAATGTCGTACAGTCGCGAGCGCAAGATACGGAGCGCATTCTGCCTGTTGTCCTGCTGCGACCGTGTCTCGGTATTCTCGACCATGATCCCCGTAGGAATATGACGCACACGCACGCCCGTCTCCACCTTGTTCACGTTCTGGCCGCCGTGCCCGCCGGAGCGGAAGGTATCCCATTCGAGATCCGAAGGATTTATTTCAATGTTGATGGTATCATCGACAAGCGGATAGACGAAAACCGATGAAAAGGTCGTCTGGCGCTTTCCCTGTGCATTGAACGGAGATATGCGCACAAGCCTGTGTACGCCGTTTTCCGCCTTCAGATAACCGAATGCGTAATCACCGTCCACCTGAATCGTGACAGATTTGATTCCCACCTCATCACCTTCCATAAGGTCGGTAACCGTGGTCTTGTAGCCGTTACGCTCGCACCAGCGCATATACATACGCATGAGCATGGCGGACCAGTCGTTTGCCTCAGTACCGCCGGCACCGGAATTTATAGTGAGGATCGCACCGAGATTGTCACCCTCCTCACCGAGCATATTCTTCAGTTCCAAAGCTTCCACGGCCTTTTCTGCCTCTGAATACGCAGCCTCGAGTTCTTGCACCTCGTCCGACTCGGCCGCTTCATCCTCTGCCCCGTCCATACTCGCTTCGGCAAATTCATACAGCACATCCAGGTCGTCTGTCAATGTGGATGCCTTGTCGAAGTCCGTAACCCAGATTTTCACGGCATTCATATTCTTCATGAACGTCTCGGCCGCCTTGGGGTCGCTCCAGAAATCAGGCGCTTCCGTCTGTTTCTGAAGTTCTCCGACCTTCTTGCGCTTGGACTCGATGTCGAGACATTCTTTCAATGTCCCGAGACGTCCGTGAAGTTCCTTTATCTGTTCTTGAGTTATCATCAACCCGCAAATTTAGCAATAATTTAATAACCTCTAGTAATCTTGAGGACCCTGTCAGGGTAATTGGTGATGATGGCCTCCACGTGGAGATCCAGTATTCTCCTAATGTCAGCCTCATTGTCCACTGTCCAAGGCACGAGTCTGATGCCGGCCTTGCGGC
>SAMEA3663023__coassemble_909_pt1 | contig 25592 bp, 26 predicted proteins | sample SAMEA3663023__metabat2_low_PE_030 | metagenome-assembled genome bin SAMEA3663023 (sample SAMEA3663023) | pig gut metagenome | biome: pig gut; feature: pig-associated habitat; material: faeces | place: France | collected 2012 | reverse complement strand
TTAAGATCAACGGTTTTCAAGACCGCCGCATTCGACCACTCTGCCATCTCTCCAAAGTCGAATGTTATTTCGCTCCATGTCACGTTTTCCGTGAAATGGACTGCAAAGATAAGTACTTTTTTCGAAATCGCAAGCGGTTGTGAGGAAAAAGCGTGCAAAATATTGAAAACGGCGGTTCGGGGCGCTGGATTGCAGATAAAAATGATTACCTTGCAGGATGTATTGAAAATACGAGTAACACACAAGAATACTAGTAATACACAATAGCGAAACATGAGTAAAGTAATCAGCGGGAAAGAACTTTCCATCAAATTGAAAGCCGAAATGGCTGAACAGGTAAAAACATTTCCTGAAAAGTATGGCCGCGTGCCGCATCTGGTAGTGATTCTGGTGGGGGAAGACCCTGCTAGCCAATCATATGTGAAAGGCAAGGCCAAGGCATCGGAAGTGGTGGGAATAAAGAACACCACGATACTGAAGCCGGCGGACATTTCGGAAGCGGAACTGCTGGAACTCATTGCGGAACTGAATGCGGATGACGGAGTGGACGGAATCCTAGTGCAGCTGCCGTTGCCGGAACACATTGACGAAGACAAAATCATTGCCGCCATTTCGAAAGACAAGGACGTGGATGGTTTTCACCCGCTCAACGTGGCGGCGCTCTGGATGAAACAGCCTTGCACCATACCTTGCACGCCGAAAGGCATCATCAGGATGCTGGAAGAAGCCGGCGTGGAAATCAAGGGAAAGAGGGCTGTAGTCATCGGAAGAAGCCAGATCGTCGGACTGCCGGTAGCGAAACTCCTTCTCGACAGAAATGCCACGGTGACGATATGCCATAGCCGCACAGCCGATCTGCCGGCCGTGACACGCGAGGCGGAAATCCTGGTCGTGGCGATCGGACGCCCTAGATTTGTGACCAAGGACATGGTCGCTCCGGGTGCAGTAGTCATTGACGTAGGCGTAAACCGCGATCCGGAAACCGGAAAACTCTGCGGCGACGTGGATTATGAGGCCGTGGAACCGCTAGCATCCGTGATTACCCCTGTGCCGGGCGGCGTCGGACCGATGACGATTACCTGCCTGATGGAGAACACGATAGAGCTGTTCTTACGCAAAATGTCCAAATAGCCCATCTGAAAACACAGCATCGGGACTCCAGGAAGTCTGAGCCTTTGCGCGTCTGACCCCGGGGCCCCGTACTTTTACAACCCCAACTCCAGCTGGAAACGCACGGCGAGACGGTCATAATCCGGATTCGCCGGCTCTGCCATCTGGTTGAACGACAAGTCCAGCTGCAGTTTCAGGCTATGTCCGATGATGTAGCGCGTTACACCTAAAGTGCTCTGATTCCACACTTTATATCCGGCAAAAGGACGCACCTCCCGGTTCGGAAGCATTGACGAATTGCGGATGGCGACCTCCCATTTCCGGTCGAAAAGATAACTCGCCTGGACATTGACACCGGAACCCGTGTACACGAAAGACGAGCTCGCAAAACCGACCGGATCTGCGGCATGACGCCCCATGTAATCGGCATTGAACGAAAAACCGCGGTATTTGAAAATCATGTCCGCATAATACGAACCGATATTGCGCGTCTCGTCCCCCGGCAGCATTGACCCCTTCATGCCGCGCGTCAGCTGCGAACGGTGGTTGAACGAATAGCCCGCGCCGAGCATGATTTTAGGCGTCTCCTCATGGTAGGTGTCGCCCTCGACGTACTCGCCCTTCGCGTGAAAACGCCCCAGCGGAAACAGCTCCAGACGGCCCGTGTACGCGAGTCCGCCATTGTTCGACGCGCCCCAGTTCCGGCCTTCGCCGAGCGTCACGGAGGCCAATGCCGCCAATGCGAATTTGTCAATACCGCCGTAATAATACTCCCCGAACAGTCCGAAATCACGGTCGCCGCCGAACTCGCTGTTGACAATGCTCCTGTCCACGAACTGCAGCGATCCGGATGAATTCAGCATTGCCCTGTTCGCCTTTATCTTGGCCTGGCCGAGGCCGAGGTTCCATGACGAATTCGGTTTGTAGTAGGCAATAGCGTCCAGAATCAGGTTCGATTTTCCGTTCGGTGTTGGTTTGGCATCGGAGCCGGTGAAGCCTAACTGTATGGAATAGATGAACTTAGGAGAAAAGATAAATCCGTCGAAACGCAGACGCAGCCTTCTTACCTGGCCGTTCACTTCAGTTACGCCCATGCTCTTGTCGAAAGATGCGCCCACCAGGTTCTGCATCCGGAAACGGATCGTCGTCTTGAAAGAATCGTCCTTCGGGCTGAACGAAATGCCCTTGCCGACCTCGATATTCGGCATGTTCGCCAGCTGCTCGCTGATCTCGTCGTCGACGAGAGTGTTCACCCATTTGCGGAAATTCGAAGTGTCCCTGCCCTCCGGGACCGCGCCATTCGCGCCAATGCCGTTCGTCAGGACCAATGCCGTCGCGGCAATTATTGTTGTCAATGTCTTTTTCATGTTCGTCTCAATGCAGTTTTTACGTTCTGCCTCCGACAAAGATAATTTAAGTTTCTAAATTATTTCTGAAATATTACAAAGCCAGACGGAAATTTTTGCACGGCGACATGCCGGTTTCCGGATAAAAATAGTATATTTGTTTCTGGAGCTGCGTCATGAAAACACCTAAAAAGCTATAACCATATATGTCTATATTGAAAAAAATGCTGGTTCGTCTGCCTGTGAAGAAGTCATATCTCACTATGGCATGGGACGCTACGGCCAAGGGTCAGACCGACTTGGCACTCCATCTTTTCAAGCTGGCATACGAGCAGGAGACATTGCCTGAAAAGAAAGCGGAGGCAGCATGGAACGTCTATGTCGACTGCAAGAACAAGGAAAAATACCACGAAGCATATCTCTGGTGTGAACGCACCGCAAGACTCGGATTCGTGAAAGCGATGCGGATCCTGGGCAAGGCATATTTCTATGGACTCGGTATAATTCCGAATTACAGAGTCGCCGTGCGCTGGTTCAGTGCAGGAGCTGAAAAAGAAGACGCCACATGCATGAGACTTCTCGGAGAATGCTATTTTCAGGGCAGGGGAGTCATGACCAACAAGAAAAAGGCGTACGACTACTTCCGCGCCGCTTACGAACAGAAAGAACCGGGCAGCTACTATTGGATCGGGCTGGCATACAGCAAGGGCAATGCCGGTTATGACGTCGACATGAACCGGGCCATTGAAACCTGGACGCAAGGCATTCCGAACTCCAGATGCCTGTTCGAACTTGGCAAATGCTATTATTGGGGGAACGGAGTTCCGAAAGATAAAGACTTGGCTTACAATTATTTCCTACGGGTTTCCGACCAGGGAAAAGACTTTGCCGACAAGTACCTTTCGCCTGACAAATCCACTCTCCGCAGCGAAGAAGAGGTAGAGGCGCTACGATGAACATCTTTAATCCCGAACATGATTTGTGCATGGCCAACGGCGACGCGAACTTCGTGCCGCCGGCATCTGCATTGGAATTCGGGAAAGACTGCGCCGGATTGACGCGGTGGATAGACCAATCATCTGACAATGAGGTCGTTCCATGGGGCTGGGATGCAGTGCTCAAGCGCCGTCTCCAGAAAGAAGGCGTGCTAGGGTCAATGCTGCCATCCGACGCCGACATTGCCGAAATCCGCAGGCTGTCGCACCGCAGAAATGCCGTCAACGCCAGTATTTATGTCAATGATTTTCAGGCCAATGCCGATGCGCGTCTTCTGAAACATCTCCGTCCGATATCCTATGTAAGGGAAATAAACGATATCAATGCTTTGACGCCTGCGGTGGAAGAATTCGGGGACGCCGTGTTGAAAGCCCCGTTGTCAGGCAGCGGGAAAGGTCTCCGCTGGGCTCGTTGCAATGAATTGTCAGCCAGTGATTTGGGGTGGAGCCGAAACGTGATTGCCAAACAGGGCAGCATCATGGTCGAGAAACGCCTGGAAATCGTGCAGGACTTCGCAATGCTGTTCCATGTGGGCCGCTCCGAGGTCTCATCCGAAGGCTATTCGCTGTTTTTCAATGACAACGGAATCTACAAGGGCAATGTCCTCGCAAGTGATGCGCATATCCTCTCCCGAATATCGTGCTATGTCCCCAATGAGCTGATTATCAATGTCAAGGCGGCATTGGAAAAATATCTGGAATGTGAATTCCTGGGCAGATATACCGGTTATGTCGGGGCTGACATGTTCATATATAAGGAGGCTGGCGAGTATCGGCTTGCACCTGTCGGGGAACTCAATGTCCGTATGACCATGGGGCTGCTGGCGCGTAGACTCTACGACCGGCACTTGTATGGTAATCCGCCGCAAATCAAGCTGTTACGTCCGGGAGACGCTAAACTTCCGGCATTCGAAATGAAGCCGGCGGACTTGGACGGCCAGTATGCCATGTGCGTGGAGTACAGCCCGATTCCAGGGAAACTCTTCTCCGAAAAAGATGAATTTCTGGAAACATTGACAGAAATCACTCCGTCGTCACGTTATGCTGTGGTCGTGAGACGCGCGGACGTAAGTCATTGAATCAGAATTGAAAATACTCCTTGGCATTGCGATAGCAAATGTCGCCGACCATCTTGTGGATGAACGGAAGTTCGGACTCCGGCAGCCTGCCGCTCTGGATATCGTCTCCCAGCATTGAACATAGGATGCGGCGGAAATATTCGTGCCGCGGGTAGGACAGGAAGCTGCGCGAGTCGGTGAGCATGCCGACGAACCGGCTGAGCAGGCCGAGCGATGAGAGTGCGTTGAGTTGCTTGCGCATGCCGTCCTCCTGGTCGAGGAACCACCATGCCGCGCCGTATTGCATCTTTCCGGCCGTCTTTCCGTCATTGAAAGTATAGGCCATTGTAGCCATGACCTCCGTGTCTTTCGGGTTGAGGTTATAGAGGATTGTCTTGCCGAGGTTGTCCTCATATGCGAGTCTGCTGAAGAATTTGTGCCCGGCAGCGGCAACCGGTTTGTCGTCGATGGCGTCGAATCCCGTGTCCGGACCGAGTCGTTCGAACATCTTGCGGTTATTGTTGCGGATAGGGCCGATGTGGAACTGCTGCGTCCAGCCGCTCTTGCAATCCATCGCCGCGAGGTCCAGGAGGATGGCGCTTTTGAATTTCGCAATTTCTTCACAGTCAGGCATTTGCCCCTGCATGGCCTTTCTGAAAATCCTGTCGGCTTCTTCGCGTGTGCAGTCCTCGGCATAGAACGTGTCCATGCCATGGTCGGAAAGCCGGCACCCCATCTGCCCGAAGAAGTCATGTCTTTTCTGCAATGCGTCCAGGGCATCCTGGTAACCGGAAATCATGATGCCGGTGATGCCGGACAGTTTGGCGACATACTTCCTGAAATTTTCAGGGTCATCTATGCCGAGCATCTTGTCGGGCCTCCATGTAGGGAGCACATTCACTCCGAAAGGTTTTTCAGCTATCCGTTTGTGCCATTCGAGCGTGTCGGTAGGGTCGTCTGTCGTGCAGACCGTCTCCACATTGAACTTTTTCATCAATGACTGTGCACGGAAGTCATCTGACGCGAGCAATTCGTTGCACCTATTATATATATAATCGGCTGTTTCGGGCTTCAATATGTCATATATGCCGAATACTCTGGCCAATTCGAGGTGGGTCCAATGATAGAGCGGATTCCTCATGGTATATGGCACCGTCTCTGCCCATTTTTCGAATTTTTCCCGGCTGCTTCTTCCGCCTGTGATGTAATCCTCATCCACGCCGTTTCCTCTCAGCGCGCGCCATTTGTAATGGTCGCCGCCCAGCCATACTTCCGTAATGTCTGCAAATTTATGGTTTTCAGCCACTTGCTGCGGGATGAGGTGGCAATGGTAGTCTATGATGGGAAGATTTTCCGCACTTTCGTGATATAGCTCACGTGCGAATTTGTTTCCCAGAAGGAAGTCGGGGTTTATGAAGGTGCTCATTTTAAGTGCTTCGTTTATTGTCCATGCAAATATAATAAAAAATTCTCCGTGTACGTGCACGGAATCAGATATTTTTTCTTACATTTGCCACATGAAAGAATATTTCCTTCAGCCACGGCTGGGGAATTGGTCGTTAAATCATTGATTTACATTATAATAATGGCGAAGATTGTTACTTTCGGCGAGATAATGCTCAGGCTGGCGACTCCCGGACATCTCAGATTTTCTCAGACTCATGAATTCGAGGCGACTTTCGGAGGAGGCGAGGCGAATGTGGCTGTGTCTCTTTCGAATTACGGCGAGGATGCGCATTTCGTGACGGCGCTTCCTGACAATGACATTGCCAAGGCTTGTCTGGCCGAACTCCGCGGGCTTGGGGTGGACGTGAATCATTGTATCAAAAGCGGGGACCGCATGGGGATTTATTACTTGGAAACGGGTGCTGTCGCGAGGCCTAGCAAGGTGATTTACGACCGCGCACATTCCTCATTGTCAGAGATTAAGCCTGGGATGATTGACTGGGATGCCGTTTTCGATGGTGCCGACTGGTTTCATTGGACAGGTATTACGCCGGCGATTAGCCAGGGTGCTGCGGATGTGTGTCTGGAGGCGATACGCGCGGCTTCTGAACGCGGCATCAAGATTTCCTGCGACCTGAATTACCGGAAAAATCTCTGGAAATATGGCAAAACTGCATCCGAAGTCATGCCGGAACTGGTGGCCGGATGTGATGTGATTATAGGCAATGAGGAAGACGCGGCGAAAGTATTCGGTATTGTCGCTGAAGGATTTGACGCCGATTCGGGAGCAATCGACGAGTCCAAATTCAAGTCCGTGGCTACATCATTGATGCTCAAATTTCCGAAAGCTTCCAAGGTGGCGATAACCCTGCGTGGGTCGGTCAATGCGGACTTCAATACGTGGAGCGCGGTGCTGTTCGACGGCATGGCCTTATATTCTTCCCGTCATTATGATATTACGGATATCGTGGACAGGGTAGGAGGGGGAGACTCCTTCGCCGGAGGTCTTATTTACGGCCTGCTGCATTATCCCGGCAATGACCGCAAGGCACTGGAATTCGCCGTGGCTGCATCTTGCTTAAAACACACGATATCAGGAGATTATAATCGCGTTACCGTGCAGGAGGTAGAGTCGTTGATGAACGGCAATGTCTCCGGAAGGGTGTCCAGATAATATATTTGATTATGGCTAGATTCAATAAGGCGAAGGTGGTTTCCACCGCACTTTCGACAGGACTTGTTCCGGTTTTTTACAATGCCTGCCCAGAAATTTCCAAGGCCGTGCTCAAAGCGTGCTATGACGGCGGAATCCGGGTTTTCGAATTTACGAACAGAGGAGATTTTGCACATGAGGTCTTTGCGGAATTGGTGAAATATGCCGCTGCGGAGCTCCCTGAAATGATCGTCGGAGCAGGGTCCGTCATCGACGCCCCTACGGCGGCATTGTATATACAAGAGGGCGCGAACTTCATCGTGGGTCCTCTTTTCAATCCAGAAATTGCCGACATCTGCAACCGTCGTTGCCTGCCTTATATCCCCGGATGCGGTTCCGTGACTGAAATCGGGAATGCCCAGGCGGCCGGATGCGACATCTGCAAAGTTTTCCCCGGAGATGTGCTCGGAACTGCCTTCGTGAAAGGCGTCAAGGCCCCGATGCCATGGACGCAAATCCTTGTTACAGGCGGAGTCAAGCCTGAACTGGAGAATCTGAAGGGCTGGTTCGGCGCCGGCGCGTCATGCGTGGGAATGGGGAGCAATCTTTTCCCGAAAGATGTCGTAAAATCGGGTAACTGGACGAAAATCACGGAATTGTGCGCGTCTTCATTGAAGGCGATCGAAGAGGCGCGGAAATAAAGAAACGGACCACATAATTCAGACGTAAATATGACCAACAAAGATAAAATGACGAATTTCCGGTGGGTGATCTGCGCAATGCTGTTCTTTGCGACGACTGTCAATTACCTTGACCGCCAGGTACTTTCGCTGACCTGGGACGAATTCATAAAACCGGAATTCCACTGGGACGAATCCCACTATGGGACAGTGACTTCCATATTCTCGATAATCTATGCCATCAGCATGGTCTTCGCCGGTAGGTTCGTGGACTGGCTGGGCACGAAGAAAGGCTATCTCTGGGCTATCGGAATATGGTCGCTCGGTGCGTGCATGCACGCCTTCTGTGGCATTGTGACAGAAACAGTTGCTGGAATGGGAAGCGCCGCCGAACTTGTCCGGGCCACAGGTGATGCCGTAGTCCTGATCTCCACGGTGAGCATGTATTGCTTCCTGGTCGCGCGCAGCGTTCTCGCCATCGGCGAGTCCGGCAACTTTCCGGCCGCCATCAAGACGACCGCGGAATATTTCCCGAAGAAGGACCGTGCGTTCGCTACATCCATTTTCAATGCCGGGGCATCCATCGGCGCTCTCATTGCACCGCTCACGATTCCGCTTCTGGCGAAAGCTTATGGTTGGGAAATGGCGTTCATCATCATCGGCGTCCTGGGTTTCATCTGGATGGGCGTCTGGGTTTTCGTCTACGACAAGCCCGAGAACTCCAAGTATGTCAATGCTGCTGAACTTGAGTACATCCGGCAGGACAAATTGATCGAAGCCTCTGAGGAGACCGCTGAGAAATCTAAGAAACTCGGCATCCTTAAAGCATTGAAATACAGGCAGACATGGGCGGTGATTGCGGGACGGTTCATGGCTGACGGCGTGTGGTGGTTCTTCCTTTTCTGGACACCGTCCTATCTGAACACGCAGTTCGGCATCAAGACCACGGAGCCGCTCGGAATGGCATTGATCTTTACACTGTATGCGATAACCATGCTCTCCATTATCGGAGGAAAACTACCTACGGTGTTCATTGACAAGGCGATGCGTCGTGGAAAAGGCTTTGACCCGTATTCTGCCAGAATGAAGGCGATGCTGATATTCGCATTGTTCCCGATATGCGTGCTGCTGGCTCAGCCTCTCGGAACATTTTCTCCTTGGTTCGCGGTGGTGCTCATCGGAATCGGCTGTGCCGCCCATCAGTCCTGGTCGGCCAATGTCTATACGACAGTCGGCGACATGTTCCCGAACTCCGCGGTCGCGACGGTGACCGGCATCGGCGGAATGGCAGGCGGTATCAGTTCAATGATAATGCAGAAATTCGCAGGCGAATTGTTCGTCTGGTCAGATAAGGTGGGACTGCAATTCCTTGGTTTTGAGGGAAAACCGGCAGGCTATTTCATAATATTCTGCATCTGCGCATTCGCATACGTCATCGGCTGGCTGCTCATGAAAGTATTCGTGCCGAAGTATAGCGTGGTGACTCTGGAAGACTAGTAGAAATGATAGTTGTATCTGGACAAGAGGTCGATGGAGCTGTAGTTATCCTGTTTCTCCGGACTCTTTCCCAGTATCAGATGGTCCGTGAGCGTAATGATTGACTTTTGTGCGTCGATGTCGGCATGCTGGCCGATAAGGTACTTCACATATCCGTCTTTCAGTGCGTCGATGTTTTTCTGCAATATGTCGAAACCGACTACGTTCCAGCCCTTCTTCCTGTGCTCCCGGAGATAATCCGCCACCAGGAAAATCCTGGAATTGAGGGTTACGATGTTCGGGCATCCGTCAATGTTCCTGAAGGCGTCGTCCATGGCCTTGTTCGCCTCCATTGCATTGTTCGGATTTATCACTATGCTCTTGACTGTGGTTTCCGGGTAATGTGCTGAGAGATAGTCCAGAAAGCCATGTCTTCTTTCTGCTGACGGGTCGGACAGGCCGTTCACGTCACGCTCGATTCGTACAAGATATATCGTGTCGAGGCTCTTTTCGTCAGAATTGGTCATGAGCATATCTGCGCAGAAAGCACCGCTGTCATATATAGGCTGTCCGTAATATGCCAGGTGGCCATATATACCGTTTACGCTGGTATTCAATATGATATAAGGAATGTTCGCCTCTTCTATCTCTACCGCGATCGTGCGTGTCGCAGGGAGGAACATCGGGGCGATGATGATTCCGGAATATCCCGTCTTTATCACTTTCCGGCATTCGGAGAGGAAAGAATCCACGCTGTACTGGTCGTATGTGCACTCGTCCACATTGACCGAAAACCTTCCGGCATATTCCCGTGCCTTTTCAATACCGACATGCGCAAGCTCCCAAAATTCTCCCTTTTTATATTTCGGAAGAATTACGGCAATGTCGTGGGACTTGTTCTTGGCAAGCATTGACGCATAAACATTGGTCTTGTAACCTAGTTCCTTTATGACTTTCAATACTTTAGCCCTGGTTTCTTCTGATACTTCACCTCTTTCGTGCAGTACACGGTCAATTGTGCCACGCGTCACGCCCGCAGCTTTGGCTACGTCGCTGATGGTAACAGTGGATTTGTTCATGTTTATCTGGCTATGTAGCGCGAAGTTATGAAAAAACGGCCGTTTCCGCAAATTTTGAAAAATTTGGATAAAAATATCCGTGTCCGTGCACGGAAATAATAAAACATTGCTATCTTTGCGGTAAGAAAAATACATTGATATGATTAGAATGACAGAAAGCTGGAGATGGTATGGACCGGATGATCCGGTGAAATTGAGTTATATCAGACAGGCTGGCGTGACGGATATCGTTCATGCTCTGCACCATATTCCGAACGGGGAAGTGTGGCCGGTGGAGGAAATCCGTAAAAGACAGGAACTTATAGCTGAAGCGGGGATGAAGTGGAGTGTCGTGGAGAGTGTTCCTGTCCATGAGCATATCAAGACGCGTGAAGGCGAATATCTCAGATACATAGAGAATTACAAGCAGAGCATCCGTAATCTGGCCGAATGCGGAATACATTGTATCACGTATAATTTCATGCCTGTAATCGACTGGACGAGGACGGACCTTCAGTATATGATGCCGGACGGCTCCCGTGCGCTCCGTTTCGAGAGGGCGGCGTTCATGGCGTTCGACCTGTTTATCCTCGGGCGTGAATATGCGTGCCAGGAGTACACTCCAGAAGAGCTGGAAATCGCAAAAGCAAGATATGATAAGATGGATGAAGCTGAAATACAGCTGATTACCAGAAACATGATAGCAGGACTTCCGGGCAGTGAGGAGAGTTTTACACTGGACCAGTTCCGCGATGCGTTGAAGCGTTATGACAGCGTGACTGAAGACCAGTTGCGCGAAAATCTGATATTTTTCCTGAAGCAGATCTGCCCTGTGGCTGATGAATGCGGTTCTGTTATGGTCATTCATCCGGACGATCCGCCTTATCCGCTCCTCGGACTGCCGCGCGTGCTCTCTACGGCCGATGATTTCCGAAAAATTGTGGAAGCCGTCCCGAACAAGTCGAACGGCCTCTGTCTCTGCACCGGTTCGTTCGGTGTCCGTGCGGACAATGATTGTGTGTCAATGATGTCTGAGTTCGGCGACCGCGTCGGGTTCGTGCATCTCAGGACCACCAAACGCGATGCTGCGGGGAATTTCTATGAGGCGAACCTGCTGGAGGGCGATGTGGACATGTACGGCATGATGAAGGCATTGCTCGAAGTGGAGCAGAGACGTGGAGTCAGCATCCCGGTCCGCCCTGACCATGGGCATCAGATGTGCGACGACTTGGGCAGGAAATCCAATCCTGGCTATTCATGCTACGGCAGGCTGCGCAGCCTGGCTGAATTGCGTGGCCTCCAGGAAGGTATAATAAGAAGTATGAAATAGACATAAGAATATGGAAAAGAATCTTTTCGACGTGAAAGGCAAGGTCGTGGTGATGACCGGTGCCTGTGGCGTGTTGGGCAGCACTATAGTGAAATACTTTGCAGCCCAGGGATGTAAGGTGGTTCTGCTCGACCTTGAGAGGGCTGCCGCTATCGGCGAGACGCTGGTGAAAGAGATTGAAGCGGAAGGTGGCGATGCTGCTTTCTTCCCTACAAACGTGCTTGACAAGGCGGCATTGGAACTTAACTATCAGCAGATTATGGAGAAATATGGAAAAATCGACATTCTGCTGAATGCGGCCGGCGGCAATATGGCTTCCGCCACGGTTCCGCCGGACAAAACCATCTTCGACCTTGATGTGGAGGCTGTGAAGAAAGTCACGGAACTGAATCTTTTCGGGACAATCATCCCTACGATGGTTTTCGCGAAATCCATGGCAGAGTCAGGTAAAGGTTCCATCATCAATTTTGCTTCCGAGTCCGCTCTCCGTCCGCTCACGCGTGTGGCCGGTTACGGCGTAGCCAAGGCTGCGGTGGCGAACTGGACCAAATATCTCTGTGCGGAATTGGCGATGAAGTTCGGCGAAGGCATTCGTGTCAATGCGATTGCGCCGGGTTTCCTTCTGACGAACCAGAACCGCACCTTGCTGACCAATGAGGACGGTTCTCTTACACCTCGTTCGCATACGATTCTCGCCCATACTCCTATCGGACGTTTCCTGGAGCCGGATGAATTGGTGGGAACCCTTCATTATCTGGCCTCCGATGCCTCCAAGGCCGTGACCGGTACAGTTTGCGTTGTCGACGGCGGCTTCGACGCGTTCTCGATATAGGACTCTTCCGATTTCTTTCGTACCTTCGCGGAAAATCATTGACAATGGAATTGGATTCAAGCGTAAACCTGTCGGTAGACAAGGAATTGAACATGACATCCGTCCTTGGCCCGGAAGATTTTGCTGCCAAGGTGCTGTCTGTCATGCCGAAAGATGTGAAATCAGGAGATCTCGGCTGCGGCCGTATCCTCGCCGATTATTCCATCTTCATGCAGACCAGATATGTCCTTTGCGACATCTACGAAGACGGAACGGAGACTTCGGAAGACGGGAAGACATCATATAAATACCGCATCGAAATCAAATCCGGCAAGAAAACCAGCCGGATTGGCGATGCGGTATATTGTTTCCTCTTTATAGTAATCTTCTGGTTCCTGAGCCGTTGGACCACGCAGGGCTTCAACCCGTTGTTCCTCATCATCTCAGGGCTCGCCGTCCTCGCGGCCCTCTACCTGATATGGAACTCCACCCGCTCCAAATTCGGCCCGAAAGAATCAGCAGCCATAGCGGAAGTGCTCAAGGATTCTCTTTCCTGCACTCCGCGGTAATCTTTTCGAGTCTTCCGTATGCGGTTGCGGGCTGCTTCCACAGTGTTGCCAGCAGGATTGCCTCTACAACGCTGGCGGTCAGCGTGATGTCCAGCCCTTTGAACTGGGTCAATATGCTTGAACCCCAGTCCAATATGGTGAATCGGATTATGTATACGAAGAAGTTTGACAGCGCGATAATCCAGATAACCGGATTTTTTGTCCATTCTCAATGACAGGGGTGCCGTTCCCCTGTGAAAGCACTTTTCCCTCAGGTGTGAAGTATGACCTGCGTCCAAGTTTCGGTCTCATGCTCTTGCTGACAAGCCCGAAGTTCTCTGCCATCTCATGGATCGGAAGCAGCTTTCCACGGCCTGTTGGAGGAATTCTTTTTCTCCATATCAAAGATACAAAATATTTAACACATTAGCAATCAATTCATTAGGAAAAGATTAACATTTCCCGACAGTCCCTAAACTACACTTTCGTGTTTTTCAATATGTCTTACAAAAATAGTAAGATATTTTGGAATAAGACTAATAAATAGCAACAAATATCACTATCCATAGCAATCCATTATATATAATTGAACTACATTCATATACACAATTTATTTACACGATGCATTCATATAGCATTTTCTACCCTCATCGTACGCCACTTTACTTACAAATGTCAACCATTATGCCGCTGTGGTTATATTCTGCATCAAACCACCAGATGCACTTTGTGACTTGCAATAGCACAACTCTCATCTACATTCCCAACCAAATAACAAGATCAATCAACACACTATGGACTACCTATCTAGTCACACCATCTACAACAAAATCATTGACGGAATGAGAGCAATGGACATCAGTAAAAAGGATTTATCACAAAACCTTGAAATGACCATTGACGAACTAGAATCTATGCTGACCCCAACGCGAGACTACACGATTTCCGAAATCAGGATCTTCTCAGTGGAGTATATCTGGACATAAGAGTTGAGATAGTTCCTGAATGATTCTACAAATTCAAAAGCGGCACTTGCCCACTTCCCTACCGGTCAGTCGGCAACCTTCAATACCCACCGCACGGGCGAGAATATGAGGACTGCAAGCAGATCCTCAAACTCTCGCTGAACCCCGCGCACACATAAAACGCCCGGCAAGACTTCAGCCAGCACAGCTGTCAGAAGACTTGCCCTAATGGGCAGAGCGGTATCAGAAGATTGCCAGCCTGCATCCGCTGCACTCCTGCATTCTGTCAATCCTCTTCCATCCATAACTCGCTCCGCTCGATTAAACAAATAGCGGTCTGGAGACTTTCGTCTTTTTCCCCCGGCAAATTTTGAGAACTCCGCGATTTTGCCTATGGACAAAATCTCTGCGTTCTTTATGCAAAATTTCCTTCACCAAAAGCCAAAAGACTCCAGCTGGTCAATGCCCCTCTTATCCCCACAGGGGAAGAATGATCGCCTTCGCTACCGCAGTGCAGAGTGGACCGTTTCCCTCCGTGGCCCGCTAGATTAACATAATCCAAGGGTTTATTGTGTAACAGACTTCCACCGTCATCACTCGCCCCAACAACCTCAATTTAAGAAGGTTATATGCCCGTAGGAACGCCCTGCAAGCGTCAGATTACACAATATGGATTATGTTAACTATTTCCCTTATTACCAATAGGTTACGCATCACTTATGTCCGCTCAGTCGAGGCGGAGACAGTTGATTCGGTCGCTCAAGGGCGAAGGACTCCTTTCGCCCGTCGCTCCCTCAGCTTCTTTCAGCCCAAGTCGCTACGCGCCCTGCTCCTTGGTCTGAAAGAAGCGCCCGTGCGAACCTCAGTGGTTTATTGAGAAACATCAATCGCTTGTAGGGATGCCTGTCCTTCAGCAAACTGTCTCCTTAGCGGCGCAGCCGTGGGCCTTCTCCAGTCTTTTATCACTTCCTTCGCAAGTTCAGTCAGTCATAAAAGCCTTCCGTAGGCAAGGTATCGGCTCTGCCGATGTTATCAATACTGCCCGCTTCTTCCGCTCCATGCGATGGCAGAGAACTTCGTACTCGTCAATAAAAGCACTACGACCTGAGGCGAGTCAAGGCCCAGACGAAGTTGACGGAAATCCTGTACATCTTCTTCGGCATACACACTGCAAACGTGGTGCAGCTGACAGACAGGATAGTGCAGAGACACAGCTGGCGGCCTCCTGAAACGAAAATATGCACATGGAAAAGTGCTTTCAAGGGGGAACTACGCCTCTGTCATGGAGAATGGACAAAAAATCCGGCCGGAACGACCGGATTGAGATATAAAAACGTAAATTTGGTGACCTGAACGCAGAAATGGATGGGATCAGTCGGCTGCTTCGGTCAAATTGAAAACATTAAACGACAATCCCTAATTATGCATAGGATGGGAAAGTTTCTAGATATTTTTCTGGAACAAAGGATGGATTCTTCGGATGGAGAGGAACTAAAGGCTGCTTTGGAGAATACTATAGCAGAAGAAAAGAAATGTCTTGAACAGTTTGAACTTCAGATAAAGATATGCAGAGGAAAGATAGCAGAGATTGATGAAAGAATAGCGAGAAACGGGCAGACACATACTCTGATGCAGATGAAACGGGCGTTTGAAGAGCAAGAGTTTATAGTCAATACAGCAGCGCAATGTCAACATTGTTCATTTGAAACCAAAGGGCTACAGAAACTATTATATTTTGAGAAGAATGAGAGTGGCAAGGAGCGGATTGCTGTTGATGCTTTTGTAATGATGTACGAATGGTGTGATGATTTGTTGCAACTGACAGCGAAGAAGTTTCAGGATATCGCATGCAAGTTGTTGTCACCTGCTGAATTAGCAAATACAAGAATAGCACGAAAGAAGCTTAAAGATTTTTATGACCGCGAGAAGCCATTCTTGTCGGATACCAGGCATAATGCTGGTGCTCACCGGGAACATGATTTCTTAAAGCAAAGGGAAATAATTGAGAACCTCAATTGGTCAGAGACAATAGAAAAAGTCCATGGATTTGAGGTTGTAACAATGGATTTGGCCAAGTCTATAGATCCATTAATGAAGGCGGCGTTAAGACGGCTTGATAGAATTTTTAGATATTCCGGCGGATAGTCGGCCACCGATTCCGGTGATACTCGGCCACCTTTGTTAGACAATGCAAAGATATCAATATTTCTTTCTCAGTAACTACTCAGGTACCCCTGACCTGACTATAAACATAAGTATCTGACTCCGTGATACACCGTGTGACATACTGTGACAATGCATGACATCATTGGAGCATCTTCGATTCATCAATCATCTCCGACATCATTTTCGTCAACGACCTTTAATAAAGCCTAACACTATGATTACATCAATATCAACAAACTTCGGCATGAACCCGATTTCCTTAAAGTGCTATGATTCTGCGAAAATCGTAGTACTTCAGGGAATGTTCACCCTCGATACCGCCAACGAAGAGTATCTGGCTGCAGAGCGGCACCATCATCAAGGCACAACTTCAAGGAAACAAGCTCACCCTTGAGAAACTGTCCATCTATGACGGAATAGGCACAGTCAAGGTAGTTCTCGCAAGCGGGTTCGTGGGAGAGGCAAGCGAAGCGCAGCTCTCTCCAATACCAAGCGGCCACCTCACCGGGTGACCGATGTGTTGTATAGGCCAAAGAATTGTTTGGCAGTTTTGGGATAAAGTCATATATTTGCTAAGTATTTACTCTCAAATTCGCACATTTATAGAATATGGCAACAAAGATACAGCAAATACTTAAGTCTAATCCGGATACCAAAATATTGTTCGGAGAATGGCTTTCCCGTCAGGGGCTCGATGCCAAAAGTCAGTATGCATATATGAAAAGCGGCTGGCTCTCTCGTCTGTCAAAAGGTGTATATGCACTTCAGGGCACAACTCCTACATTGATGCAGACCATTTCAGCATACAACTCCCAGCTCTCAAAAGAATGCATCGTAGGTGCATACACAGCGCTCGAGATGAGAGGATACTCGCACTACCTGTCCATGGGAAAGCCGCAGGCATATCTTTTTACCGGCAAAGACGACAAACTCCCTACATGGCTGACGCAGAGGGAATGGGACATGACCATAAAGTACATGGTAACCTCGTTTCTGGGCGATGACCGCAAGGGCGTAGAGCCTTTCGTCTCAGACGGCAACGAGTTGCTTGTTTCATCGCCGGAAAGAGCAATGCTGGAGTGCCTTAACCTTCCGGAGTCATCTGCTTCTCTGCTGGATCTGTATTATATAATGGAAAGCCTGACCACTCTACGGCCCAAACTCGTGCAATCGCTTCTGGAGACATGCACATCAAAGAAAGTAAGAAGGCTCTTCCTCTACATGGCAGAGAAAGCAGGACACCAGTGGTTCAGAACCTTGAACCTGGACTCTATTCCGCTAGGCACATCACGCTATATGATTGTGCCAACTGGCAGGTACATCGCCAAATACAACATGACAATCCCTAAAGAACTGGCTGAATATGAATAACAAAAATATCAACACACAAGTCTATGCCCAGAAAGTGGAACTGCTGCTTCGCCTGATGCCTATCATCATGGACGAAGGAGTATTTGCCGTACACGGCGGAACGGCCATCAACCTGTTCCTGAAAGATCTTCCACGATATTCAGTTGACATTGACCTCACTTATATCCCACTTTCAGACAGGAAACAAGTATTGCTGATATCAACAAGCACCTCGCATCCATCTGCGAGAAAGCAGTAAAAGCATTCAAAGGAATGCATATAACCCCGAACTACAGTACCAGCAAGCTTCTCTGCGAATATCGGGGCAAGCAGGTAAAGGTAGAAGTGAACCAGACCAAGAGAGGAATCGTAAGCGGTCCGATTGTATCCCAGCCGCTCAGCGAAAAAGCCCAGGAGGAATTCGGCCTGTACTGCGAGGCGGGCATTGTGCCTCTTACACAGCTATACGGCGGCAAAATCGCAGCTGCGCTTTCTCGCCAGCATCCCCGCGACTCATCGACCAACGTGAAGCAATGGCAAACCAGTTCGACGGCATGACCGAGATACCTTTCACCTATCAGGAATTTGAAGATACCCGCACAAGACTCATTGCAGATGTCAACGCATTGATGACCGACGCAGACAAGCGATTTCTTGTCCGCTTTGAGAAAGGCACTCCCGCATGGGATGGCTATGAGTTCGAGTATCTCAAAGAATACCCGTCAGTCAAGTGGAAACTTCTCAACCTTGCAAAGCTCGCCAAACAGAATCCCCAGAAACTCGAGGAAGAGGCTGCAAAACTGGAAGAGATCTTCAAGACTACATTATAAGATACTCTGACATGGCATTTGGCCATTGATAACCTTACGATGTTGATTGGTTATCCTGCTTTCACCGATTGATTTCATCGCCTGGAGCAGGATGGCCAGGAACTCGCTCTTTTGTATCTGCTGCTCTATGTCATCAACAATACGCATCGTTTCCAAGTAGAAGATTTTTGCAAAAATTCTACCTGCAAATAAAAAACTAGCATTTACGCAACAACAGAACAAAATAATCAATTTTCCGTTTCACGAAATATTGACGAAAACCATATAATACCAATCAATACTATCCGTATTGAAAACAGGCCGCACCAACGTCTTAATATGCTACAACTTATCGCTCACTTGCGTCTTCTTCGCGTGTCTGAGATTGATTGTGGTCTTGCCGAACCTCCAGGTCAGGCCTAAATAAAACTGACGGGGATTATACCAGTACACATTATGCTGGTGATAGTTCTCGGCATATGTGTCCCTTGTGGAGCCATTATAACGGTTCTGGAATGGCATCATAGCCCTTGCAGTCAGGATCAGACGGTTCTGCAGGAAGCCTTGACGCAGGCCCAATGAATACACATAGTCCACGCCGTGATAGGTACGCTGGAGAGTTGTTTCACCACCGGATATACTTCCAGCGACGAATCCCATAGCTCCTTTCCATAAATCGACATTGCTGCTGAGGTCGAAAGCCCATTCCACACCGTCATTCTTCTGGTCCAAACTTGGTGCATAGAAGTAATTATAGCCCACTTTCGCCGAAGACTGGAGGCTGAACCGCTGGCCCGGATTCCAGTTGAAACTCACCATCTGGTCGATATGATCATAGGTAACGGCATTCTCATAGGTGGAGACCTTGCCACCGTCCGGATAGACTTCAGACAGATATTCAATCTTGTTGTTGCACAGGCTGCCGTAAGTTCTGGCAGTAAGATCCCAGGTTTCCTCGCTTGTCCTGTATGTCAGAGTCAAGGCATCAGACACTACGGTTCTCAGATCCGGATTGCCGTGCATCTTGCTGTATGGTGATTCCTCGAAGATGTATGGATTGAGGTAAGTGACGCTAGGGCGGCCTAAACGACGTGTATAAGACGCGGAAAGAGTATTCCTGGAGTCAATCTTCCACGCTGCATTGAGGTATGGAACGATATTGAAATTGCCGTTGTCGAATGTCAGATTTCCGGAAGCACTCTTGGAAAGACCTCGGTTCAGAGTGTATTCCAGCCTTGTACCAGCCTTCAAGGTAAGTTTTGAGAACCTGTATCCGTAACTTGCATAGGCGGCGAAAATATGCTGCTGATAATCCAGGTCATTGACATTTGAATCATCAATAACCCATTTTTCTTCAGCATAATCCCATAGCTCATCCTGCGAATCTGCCACATGTGAACGTAGTGTATATTTTGCACCGGACTCGATCTGATGCGTCTTCTGAAGGGTGGCGAAATAATCAATCTGACCGACCTGCTGGATCGTGTGTTCCGTATTGAAGGAATGACGATGATAGTCAGGATAGTTCAAGATCGGAACCACTATCACATCGTTTTCCGTACTGTTAGGATTTCCATCAATGGCATAACTGAATGTAAGGATACCTCCATCGTTCCTGAATGTCTTCTGGTATGCCAGCTCTCCGGAGAAAGTTTTATAACGGTTGGTGCGCACAGTTGGTTCGTTCATCTCGATGGTCTTGAGATGGCCGGTATTCCAGAAGGTTTCCGTGATGTCATCATCGCTAAGCATCTTCTGGAAGTTTGCCCAACCCGAAAGGGTTATGAGATTCAACGAATCAGGCTCATAACTGGCCTCAAGAGAGAATGCTCCTGATGAGAAACTATTGTTGCTGTTGAAATCAAGACGCTGGTAACGGTAGTCTTCGCTTGTATAGTTCTCAACATCTGTTACGCCATAGACAATTGGATTACGGAAACTTGTGCCGCTTGCATTCGCACTTACAGTGAACTTACCCAACTGAGCATTTATGTAACCGTTTCCGCTTGCTGCTCCAAGATTGCTGCCTTGTGTTCCTATAGAACCGCTGTAGCCTGATTTCAGGCGCCTGGCCAACACTATATTGATGATGCCGCCAATGCCTTCCGCATCGTATTTCACCGGCGGATTGGTGATGACCTGTATTTCCTTTATGGATGACGCAGGAATGGTCTTGATGAGTTGGTTGAAGTTCCGGGCAAGCATACCAGTGGACCGGCCGTTCACGAGCACCTTGTAATCATTGCTGCCGTTCAGCAGCACCTCCTCTTCACCATTGATGCTGAGCATAGGAACGGCGCGGAGAATGTCAATGAGGTTGCTCCCTTCTGCTTTGGGATCAGCCTGGACATTATACGTCAGCTTATCCGCATCAGCCGTCACAAGATCACGTCTGACAGTAACAGCTGCCGCCTTCAATGTGTCCCTTTTTTCAGAATAGAATCCCGTTGTGTCCACCTGCTGGGCACCAGCAATCGCCACCTGCAACACGGCAGCAAGGATAAATAAAAATTTCTTCATTGCTTGATTGTACATTTTTCAGCGCAAACTTACAATGAAGGAGCAAAAGGCTTGTCAGGAACTCCCTGACATTTGTCTGACAATTGTCTGTCAGCGTTTTTTCAGGCTATACCCGATGCCGCGGCGGGTCTCAATTTCATAACCACTGCCTTCCAGGGAAGTCTTCAGATGCCTGATGAGCGAGTACATGGCATCGTCCGTCACCGGCTTTCCGGGCCAGAGGGTACGGCATATTTCTTCCTTGGAAAGTTCGCCGTCGGGAGCCGCTTCGAACAGGTCAAGGAGCTGCCGTTGCATGGGGGTAAGTTGGAGCGCCGGTGCCATCCGCTTCTTCCGGGTAAGCATCGCCGAGCCGATGAGCCAGAATACGGCCATCAGGCTGAATGCGGCGGGCAGCCGCTTGTCGGCAAGACCGAAAACTGAAGCCATGGAAACATCGGCATATCCACGGATGGTGGCATCCTCCAAATGCATAATGTCGCTGCAGATCCCTTTAGGCTTGTCTCCGGGAAGGCAATAGGCGATATAGGTGCTGTCCTTGAGGACTGGCAGGGTGAGCTTGTCGCGCATCAGGGCGACGGTGTCAGGTGTGATGATTTCGTCCTGCGAACTTGCCAGCGTGGAGGACAGCGCCTGGTTCAAGTCGCTTACAATGATGTGCCGGGCATTTTTATAGCTTCGCTCGCCGGAAAATATCGCGGCGAGGAAAAGCAGGATTACGATGATGGATGATAAATGATTCTTCATTAATACCTAATTTCTACAAAGTTAACATAAAATACTGATTTAGGTATGACTAATCTTCGAGTACCGTCCACTCGACATGACGGGTGCCGCGGAAGATGTCCAGATCCAGGTCGTCCAGTGTAGCGCTCAGGCATGGTTCGGATTCGAAGTTGGGTGTATTGAATTCCCGGCGTTCCATGAGGATGCGTTCTTCTTCCTCGTTGGCGATTGCTTTGCGGGCTCCTACGCGAATCCAGATGCGGCCGCGGAAGCGTACGGGAGGGAGTTTGGAGGGCTGAACCTCAATGACGGCAATGTCTCCTTCCGGAAGGGTGACTTTGTACACTTGCATCACCGGCTGCGGGAGGATGTTTCCTTCGCTACGTATACCGGCGAGATCTTTCTGGAGGTCGTCGTTATAGTGGAGACCGGAAAAAAATGAAGGCTGCAAATGGCATTTACTATGCCGCTTGCAGCCTCCAACTGTTTATGATGGGATTGAATGATTATTTACTATAAGGGCTGAACGTCCCAATACTCAGGAATGTGATAATTCTCATAACAAACTTCGGGGGAATTTTTATAGTCGTATTCGTAGACCATCGGATGCAAGTGCAATGTAGGCTTTTGGGGCTCGTGAACTTTTGTTCCTGCCTCATCAAGCCAATTTTCCAAACACATATATGCACTGACATCAGTTGCCCCCATAGTTACACTTGATAGTTGGGAGCAACCATAGAACATTCCAGCATAGCAATAATTTACCAATTCGCCAACAAGAAGCTCTGGTGCCGTTGTGAGTGAGGTGCAACCGTTGAACATATTTTGATAGCAACTACTTGCCAATGATTGAGCAGGAAGATCTGGTGCCGTTGTAAGTGAGGTGCAATCGTAGAACATATTTTGATAGCAACTACTTGCCAATAGGTCAGCAGTAAGCTCTGGTGCCGTTGTGAGTGCGGTGCAATAGCTGAACATTCCATCATAACAATGTTCTGCCAATGTTTCAGCAGGAAGCTTTGGTGCCGTTGCGAGTGCTTTGCAACCGCTGAACATTCCAGAATAGCAACTACTTGCCAATGATTCAGCAGGAAGAAGCTCTGGTGCCTTTGTGAGTGCGTGACAATTGTTGAACATATATTCATAGCAATGACTTGCCAATGATTCAGCAGGAAGCTCTGGCGCAGTTGCGAGTAAGGTGCAACCGCTGAACATATAACGATAGCAACGACTTGCCAATGATTGAGCAGGAAGCGAAGGAGCCGTCCTCAATGGGGTATTCCAAAACAATTTACAGAACCTGGCATTGGTTGTATTTGCATTGGCGTAGTTTTCATAGTCGATGAGCGTGCGGATATCGCCAGTGCAATCTACAGGAGAGTTTTCTGTAGTAAATATAATTTCTGAAAAAAAATAATTATCATCATCATCAGTTGACGTACCCTTACTGCTCTTACCGCGGAGTCGGAGATTGCCATGGCTGCCTCCAAATTTGATGTTCTCAATGATTTCTCTAAATCTTACCCATTCGCCGCCGCCAACAGAGTATTCGAAATACTCATTCTCCCCCAGGGAAAAATGATTGCAGTACATATTGAATGTCTGTTCGCTTTCAGCCGTGAAAGTAACGTATGGAATCAGATCGTCAAGTTTGATGGTTCCGAGATTGATGACAGTGTTCGTTTTGAATTGAATCGGCTTAGTCCCTTGGCGTGAATAGACCTTGTCATCTGTGGCAGTAAATGAAATCTTCCAGCCCGCAGCCAAAGTCGTTGCAGGCACTGCGATGTAGTAGGTCTTTCCAGCGGCAAGAGTACCATCTCCCGCAGGAAGAAGGGTAATAGTGGACTCTGCTCCCTCACTAAGGGCAAAACTTGGAGTGACTTCATTGAAACTGATTGTACCCGCTCCTGCAAGTTTCTCCCCGGATGCGGCGCAGAGCTCAATCTTTTTGCAATCAAAATCCGTAGCCACCTTCACATAGCCCACAAGGTTCTGGAAAGCCAGCTCCCTTTCGCCATCGACAGTCTTTGAGGCCATCAGCGCAGCGCTTGGATCGAAACTGCCCTCTACGGCAGTCTGGGTTGCAGGAAGGGTTACTCCGCTGATGACGCCTTCGCTGATTGTCGCGCCTTCTGTGTACGGATACACTGCGATATAGTCATTTGCAACGGCAGTCACAGTACCCTCAAAAGTGCAGCTTGGGGATTCTGCGCTGAAGTCCTTGGTGCTGAAAGGACAGTTCTTATAATCGCCGTCAAAAATGCTGATTTTGTCGGTAGATTGCCAGTTGATTGCGGTGGACTTTGATGTGCCCTCTCCGGTGGTCTCCCCGATGACAGCCTTCGTGCCGAACCCGGTCTGGGAGGCACTGAAACTAAGGGTGATGTCTCCCTTCTGGGAGTTGTCTGGGTTTTCTGTCGGAGTGAGGTTCTCCTTTGCACAGCCGGCAAACAGCAGTGCCGCATAAGCGAATAATAGTATCCTTTTCATAAGCATCGTCTGTTTAGTGGTTACCACTCATAATCCTCCTCAGTGAGGCTCTGGGTTGATGCTCCGGCGCTGCTGGTCTGAAGCATTGCACTGTCCGGCTGCAGAAGCACCACTTCCACTGCCGGGCTCTCATAGATAGGACGTTCGTTTCTTTCCATATGTATATTCGTTTTTTGATTTTTCCAAACAGAGCGATAAAGGTATAAAGCCTTCCCGACTTTTCATAATAAAACTGAACCAATTGTTTTCCCAAGCATTGCCCAAGATGAAGACAGTTCGGCGTTTTGCGGAATTCCTCTATATTCTTCCAACTCCTTCTAAAGTGCGTAATTCAACTTCATTATGTGTACCGGACGGTCATCCCCGTGATAGAGATGACTGCACCAGTTGATCTCCCCGGTGTCCTTGAATCCGCATTTCTCCATAACACGTCCGGAGGCAGGGTTATCGATGAAGAAGTCTGACCACAAAGTGAGGAAGCCCTTGACATTGAAACAGTAATCAATCATCGCCCGGAGAGCTTCAGTGGCGATTCCACGGTTCCAGTAAGGTTTGGCTATCCAGTAGCCGATTTCGGCATCCTCCTCCCCTATCGGGATGTTGCTCTCGCCGTGGATGAAATACCCCATACAACCTATCGCCTCCCCGGTCTCGCGCAGAGTGACAGCCCAGGTGCGGTCATTGGTGAAGATGTCCCGGATAACTCTCCTGCTCTCCTCAATGTCCTTGTGCGGCGGCCATCCCGCCCTAAGGCCCACATCCGGATCGGAAGCGTATCGGAAAAGCGCCTCCGCATCGGAGTCCAGCCACGGACGTAGGATGAGTCTATCAGTTTCTATCATGATTCAAGTTGATATTCTGATTCTCCTTGCGGAGGTTTACATGCTTATACAATGTCGAATGGCTTATGCCGGTGGCCTTTGAAATCTCATCGACGGAATTGGCCCAGCGTCTGAAAATGATACCGTTTCATTTTCCAGTTTCACTTTAAGACTGGTCTGACCGTCCGGAGTCTGATAGAGAATGATTCCGCCCTTTCCGGACTCTTCTATGATTATGTTATTACCCATACTTATACGACATTGAATCGAACAGTTTCCAAAGAAAAAATGTGCGGGTATTATATTATGATTTCCTCACATATTTATACAAATATAGACATCTTTCAGGATGCACAACAATAGTTTTGACAATAGTGTAAAAACCCACGATTTTATGAACAGCGTGGGAAATCTGGAATCAAAATGTTACCTTTGTGTAGAAATCATCCTCGAAGAATGATGACGCCAGACATAGAGACATCGACAAGGGAAGAGAGACTTGAATTCATCCGCGAAGAGTTCAAGTGTCTCGGCAATTGCCCCATCTGCGGGAAGTGTAGCTTCCTAAGGGGACGCGAGGCGGAAGACCTCTATGCCGACTACATCGAAGGTCACCGTTCTTTCCGGGACATCACGGCAGAACACAGGAACAACAACATCAAATAAACAAAACGAATATGGAAACAACAGCAAAGGTTCTCGAGACTATGCGCAGCGCAGGCAAGCCTGTG
>SAMEA3663023__coassemble_879_pt1 | contig 27098 bp, 23 predicted proteins | sample SAMEA3663023__metabat2_low_PE_030 | metagenome-assembled genome bin SAMEA3663023 (sample SAMEA3663023) | pig gut metagenome | biome: pig gut; feature: pig-associated habitat; material: faeces | place: France | collected 2012 | reverse complement strand
CGAATGCCTGTATGAGCAAACCCGTAATAAAGATTGTCAATACTATCAGCACACTCCTCTTCATACCTGATTCGTAAATATACAAATATATGAATTTCTTATTGACCTTACAACACTGCCCGTCTGGCCCATCAGGACATTGAATGGCCACGGAGTACTTGATGTACAGACAACTACGGCTTTCTTTCCCTGAGTGCGGCGTTCGATATTTCTGTCAATGTTGACGGCAGTTTGATGGATTTTATAGGTTTACCCCAGAAAATATCACCGCGCATTTCCGTGACAGGGATTCTCTTGCCTTTGTAATTGATATCGTCGGGCATGACGATGTCCTTGCCTGCGGCAGGCTTCTGTGTAGTCGGCTGGCTGGTGGTCGGCTTGCTGCCGGTCGTCTGGTTCTTGACAGACTGGGTCGTCTTTACGATTTGTTTGCCGATTTTGTCTCCGATGCTCTTGAGGCCGTCCTTAAATTACTGGGCATCAGCGCATGGCATGCTCACGAGAAATGTCGTGCAGATGATTAGAATGTTTCTGGTTTTCATGTGTATTCTTATCGTTTAAACACATTTCTAAATCTACGAAAAAAAATCGGAACTGCTCTACTATAACGATGAAAATCTGATGTTTGCCAGCTATTCCAAAATAGTTTTGATGGCTTTGGCGAGCCTCCCGTCAGGGTCGGAAAAGTGATTCCCCGGATTTGTTTCGAAATCGTGCGGGATTTCCAATTTGTCGAGGAGGGAAAGAACCTGCGCTGTGCAGTCTCCTACGCGACTCATGACGGGATGTTTCGTATTGCTTTCTTTGTCGCCCAATGAAAGATATACATAATCAGGTTTTCTCCGGATTTCGTGTGTGTTTATAAAGTCAATGAATCCAGGGTACCAGAATGAGGCGGAACCGCATCCGACTCTGTGAAACACGTTTGTCTTCCATTGACTCCAGAATGCGAAGAGCCCTGCCAGTGAATATCCTGCAATTGCATTGACGGAAGATTGATGTGGCAGGCTTTTTTCTACTTCCGGCATTATCTCGTTCAGTAGTTTTTCGAGGTGTGCTTCCGCATTGCCTTTGAACATCGGCAAGCCTTTTCTGACTCCAGGCGCAAGCCATGGCGTCAGTTCGCCTTCAAAGTCGAAGTCGTGTATGGATACGAGGTTGAATTCGTGGCATCCTATTTCCCGGCATCTGTTCCATACGTTGTGTCCGTCTCCGGCAACCGAATGTATATAAACTGTCGGGAGGCTTCTGTCAGCCGCGCCTTTCCATATTGTCGTTTTCATGTTTTTCTCGCTCTGGGGAATTTTGTCTGGTTTTTTGCCACAAATTTCAAGCCTGCAAGGGGGAATTTACGTAAAATTACGCATAGGAATTTTGCAGGGGATTTCCTTTCTTTGCGGAAATCGTGGATTGGTTATAAACTGTAAAAACTGATAAATCATGAAAAGACCATTTTATAGGGTGATTCTTATGGGCGCCGTGACAGCCGTGGACCACGCCATGACGAGCGTCAGGATGCTCCTAAGGAGATTCCGATTGCGGACGGGGACTCCAATAGTGACCCTGATATGTTCTGAGTTCTGGGCGGATAAAAGGCGGTTACGCTTGTTTTATATCAGGATTTGTCTTAACTTACGTGCCATTTCGCGAACTTGAGCAGTCCGGAAATCCCATAGTGTGAAATGATAAGTGTAGATCAGAAGTTAATTGACGGTGTCAATAAAGGTGACGAGCAGGCATTCAGGAGCTTGTTCGACTCATATTGGTCCTACCTCTGCTCTGTGGCTGCCATGTATGTACCGGATTCCTGTGCTGTGGAGGAAATTGTAGGTGATGTCTTTATGAGTATTTGGAATCATCGTGGGCGGTATCGTGCTCCGATTCGTGGCTATCTTGTCGGCAGCGTCCGCAATGCCTGTGTCAGCCATCTTCGTTCCAAAATGCTGAAGGCGCGTCTGAGAGAGAGCTATGAAAAAGAGCTTCTTCTTTTCGCACAGCAGCGTTGCCTCGGTGATGAGCATCCGCTCGAGGCTCTTTCAGCGAAAGAAACGGAAGAGAGAATCCGAAAGATTGCAGACAGTCTTCCGGAACGCTGCCGTCAGGTGTTTGAACGATATTTCTACTACGGCGAGTCCACCGAGGCAATCTCTGAAAGGATGCATATCAGCCAGTCAACTGTAAGGGTGCAACTCAAGACGGCTCTTGACAGGCTCAGAACCGAACTCGGAATAGCTGTCCTCTTTGCCTATATCTTTGGAAGCATTGTCAATTAGACAATATTTTTTTCAAATAATTGCGCTCCGACTAAACACAGCCGGCGCTTTTTGCGTATTAGTGTATGTCAATCAAAAATAATGAAGATAAAATGTGTGGGAACATGGATTTTGATGAACTTGTCATTGAATATCTCTCCGGGAGTCTACGTGGCGTGAGGGTGAGGACTTTCCTTGATATGATTGATGCCGATGAAAGGTATGCGAGGCGTTTCGATGAATTGAACCGTCTATATGCTTGTTCGCTTATGCCACATTTTGAGGCGGCACGAGGGAGGAATTGGAATCTGCTGCATCGTCGTATGAAAAGGGCTTCTGTCAAGAAATTTCCTGTCCTAGGGTGGTTATATGTGGCGGCAGCTCTTTTGATAGGGGTTGTGTCTGGAATCGGATTTTCCATTTGGAGCAATGGGAACGCGCAGGACCAGATGCTCTGCGAAGTCGTTGTTCCCGAGGGGTCGCGTACTTCTTTGACTCTTCCCGATAGTTCGACAGTTTGGCTCAATTCGGGTTCCAGGCTTTCATATACAAAGGACTTTGGAAGAAAAAACAGGAACATCAGCTTGTGCGGAGAGGGTTTTTTTGATGTCCGGCGTGATGAAAGTCATCCGTTCGTTGTCAGCATGGATGCCTTGAAGGTCAAGGTTCTCGGCACTGTGTTTAATGTATGCGCTGAAAAGAATAGGGATGTCGTTTTTGTGGATCTTGTCAAAGGTAAAGTCGAAGTGATGTCGGAAAACGGGGAATCCCTTGTACTTGCTCCCGGGCAGCGTGCCGTTCTTGACAGAAGTACCGGAAAATTGGCGAAGTCCCAGTCAGGGCCCTTCGTTTCGGATTGGGTGAGCGGAAGGATGGCCTTTGTGAACAGTCCTGTTACAGACATATTGGAAAGGCTTCAGAAACATTTTGGCGTGAAGATAGAAGTGCTTGATGCTCGGCTTTCTGAAGAGCGTTTTACCGGTAGCATCGACCTCGGACTTCCGCTTGACGAAATACTCGACTACTTGGATGTTGATGAAAAATATTCTGTGACGATGAATGGTGGTGTTGTTTATATCGCATCTGGAAGCCGAAATGGGTATTAAAATAATTGACTGATAACCAATTATAGCATATAATAGCATATATGAGAAAAATTATCCCTTGTCTGAAGAATGTTTTCAGATGGTTTGTTCCGGCGATCTTGTCACTTGTATTTGCCAGCGTGGAGGCAAGTGCACAGACCGACGATGAAATGTATGTGACGATTCACATGAAGAATCAGCCGCTTGCGGTCCTGCTCGATGAAATCGGTCGACAGTGCGGATGTTCCTTTATTCTCAGGGACAATGACGTCAAACAGGATTTAAGGCTGACAGTTGACGCTGAAAATGAGAGACTTGATCAAGTTCTTGAAAAGATGCTGAAAGGTACTGGCTTACGGCATCAGATAATAGATGGTCGCAAGATTTCCATTTTTCGTCCTGAAGATAAGACTCCACGGACGCGTATGGTCAGAGGCCTTGTAACGGATGAGTCAGGCTGCCCACTTGTCGGTGCTGTCGTATTCTTTCCTCAGAATCCGTCTTTGGGCAGAGAGACGGATCTTGACGGAAAATTTGAAATTGCCATACCTCAGGGCATTGACCATCTGACTATTTCTCTTATAGGATTCGGAAGTGAGAATATTTTCTTGCCGGCAAATATTTCTGAGCCTCTTTCCATTGTTCTCAAGGAGGATGTTCAGATGCTTGACGATGTTGTTGTCGTAGGTTATGGTATCCAGCGCAAGAGCGTTGTGACTGCGGCCATCAGCAGCGTCAAGGGTGATGCGCTCACGCAGACAGCCGGTACCCGCGTGGACAATCTGCTGAAAGGCATGGTGTCGGGTGTCACAATCACACAGAACTCCGGTCAGCCCGGTTCCGGGACAAAAGTTCGCATACGCGGCATAGGCACAATCAATGACAGCAACCCTCTCTATATCGTGGATGGTATGCCGGTAAGCGGCAGCATAGACTATCTCAACCCTGCCGACATCATGTCCGTCGAGATTCTCAAGGATGCTGCATCAGCTGCAATATATGGCGCCCGTGGTGCTAACGGAGTCATTCTTGTGACCACTCGTCAGGGCAGCAGAGATCGTCTGTCTTTGGATTATTCTTTTTCCTATGGCTGGCAAAGTCCGTGTCGTACCAAAGATGTGCTCGATGCCACAGAATATGCAGTGCTGATGAACGAAATGAATATGAACAGCGGCATGTCCCCTGTCTATGACGACCCCAAGTCATTTGGCCGAGGCACAGATTGGCAGAAGGAGGTCTTCAACTATAATGCCCCTGTCATAGAGCATCAGGCAAGCATCAGCGGTGGCAATGACAAACTGAGCTACTATCTCTCGTTCGGCTACCTCTACAACGAGGGCATCATAGGCGGAAATTTCAATCGCTCAAACTATGACCGCTACAGTGCCCGCGCCAATACCACTTACACTTTTTTTGATCATCAGGAGCGCAACTGGCTCCGCAACTTCCGTGGAGGAGTAAATATGGCTTACTCGCGTACGACCTCGATGAGCATTGGCGAAAACAGTGAGCGGGGAAGCATACTCGGAAGTGCCGTGTCAATGTCACCGATAATGAAAGTCTATGCCGATGATCCGCAGGTTGTCCTTGCCGCTCATCCTAATGCGGTTACAGACTCCAAGGGAAATGTCTTTGCCATTGCGGGAGACGATTTTGGAAATATGGTGAATCCTCTCGCGTCCCTGAGTCTTCCTGGTGATAAGTCGAAGGCGGACAAACTGGTAGGCAATGTTTTCGGTGAGATAGAACTCTATAAGGGCCTTAAATTCAAGTCTTCTTATGGCGTGGAACTGATCTTTAGCGGCAACGACGGCTATCAGATGCCTTATTGGCTCGGGCGATACACCTACATAGACCGTTCTTCCGTCTGGTCAAGCATGAACCGGCTCTTTACATGGCAGGTGGAGAATACACTTTCGTATAATTGCAGGATTGCAGAGCGACATGACCTCACAATCCTTCTCGGGCAGTCAGCCTCGTCTTCGCAGTCGCAGAGCATCGGAGGATCAAGCTACGATCTAGGAAACCCCAAACAGCCGTGGATAGACAATACCGAGTCTGACACCAATTCCCGCAGCGCGTGGGGCTCGCTGTCTCCTTTCCATAGGCTTCTGTCATGGTTTGGGAGGGTAAGTTACAACTATGATGAGAGATATATGGCCGAACTCACGCTTCGCCGTGACGGATCTTCAAATTTCGGCCCATCGCACAAATGGGCGACATTCCCTTCTGTTTCGCTCGGATGGAACATCACGAACGAGCCGTTTATGCAGAACCGTCCGTCGCAGATTTCTGCGCTCAAACTTCGCGGAAGTTGGGGACTCAACGGAAATGAATCCATAGGGTCGTTCCGCTACATTTCAACGGTGACTTCCGGTGTAGGATACATTTTGGGTCCCGAGGGACTCAATGTGATAAAGCCGGGTGTGACACCGGTTGCCTATCCTAATGATCAGCTCAAATGGGAACAGTCGGAGCAGTACAATGTAGGACTGGATGCAGGATTCTTCGGCAACTCTCTGACATTTACCATAGACTGGTTCAATAAGAGGACAAACGGAATGCTCATGACTGTTCCTCTTCCTCAATATATCGGAAACTCAAGACCTTACGGAAATGTAGGCGACATGAAGAACACGGGAGTGGAAATGGACGTGCGTTATCGTTTTGCCAAAGGTGACTTTAATTTCGAGATAGGCGGGAATGCAACCTATGTGAAAAACCGCGTCATACGGCTTGGCAATCAGAATGGATGGGCGAATTATGACACTGTGCTCGGAAATATAGGCACCATTACTAGAGCCGAGAACGGAGAGCCGTTCCCTTTTTTCTATGGGATGCGCACCGCCGGGATATTCCAGACTACGGAAGACGTTGCCTCATACGTCAATTCGGCAGGGGAGATGCTTCAGAAGGACGCGAAGCCAGGTGATGTCAGGTTTGTTGACGTGAATGGCGACGGCACCATTGATGACGAGGATCGTACAAAGATAGGAAAGGGGTCTCCAGACTGGATTCTCGGAGCCAACATCAGCATCGGATGGAAGGGTATAGACTTTTCCGCATTACTTTATGCCTCAATAGGCAATGACGTTTTTGATGCATCCTATCGGTCTGATTATCCGTATCTTAATATGCCGCGTTATATGCTTTCGCGTTGGACTGGTCCAAATTCCTCCGACCGTATTCCGCGCCTATCCCGCAAAGTGGATGCTGTCAACTGGCAGTCTTCCGACCTCTATGTCCATGATGGTTCTTTCCTGCGTCTGCGCAATCTGCAGATAGGCTATACGATGCCGGAGAAATGGATGAAGACTATTTTCGTCCAGAGGCTGCGCTTATATGTCGGGGTCGAGAACCTATTTACACTGACCCGTTACGATGGCTTTGACCCAGAGATAGCATCCGGCGGTACATCGACCGGAGTCGACAGGGGTGTCTATCCGACACCGCGAACAGTTTCTGTCGGAGCTCAGGTGACTTTCTAAATGAAGTGAATCTTTAATACCTTTAAAATGAAAAAGATATACATAGTAATAACTCTTGTCGGACTCTTTGCTACTGCATCATGTTCTTCTGATTTCCTGAATGTCACGCCAACAACGGAAATTCCTGAAGACGAATATTTCGATGACTATGAAAAACTGATGAAGGGTCTTATGGCAGCGTACGCACCGATGCAGTGGCCGGATTTCGTGTTCGGAGGCTATGCTCCGCTGCAGTTTGTCTCTGACGTCATGTCTGACGATGTCCGCGTGGGTGGCGCGAATGAGACTGATATTCCGTATCTTCATCTGATGCGTAGTTTTTCGGCGACTCCGAACTATACGCCCTCGACACTTTGGGTCACATTCTATTCTGGGATCTATCGGGCCAATCTTGTCCTGAAATATGTCGGGACAGCAAGCGGGATGTCGTCAGCATCACGCAGCCGTATCAGGGCTGAGGCATTGACACTCAGAGCATGGAACTACAGCTGGCTCTGGAAACTTTTCGGAAATGTTCCATACTACACTAAGAATCCTTCCGGTCCTTATATTATCGAGCAGTATGATGCGGACAGGGTATATTCAGAGATGCTTAAAGACCTTGATTCTGCACTCGAAGGCAGCGCTCTTCCAAAAGTGGTGAAGTCTTCAGAATATGGGCGCTTCACCAGGGCAGCGGCTCAGATGCTCAGGGCCAATGTGGTCATGTATCAGAAAGACGAGACTATGTATGGGACTGTACTTGCTGATTTGCGGGAGATAATAAGCTCTAAGCTTTACAGTCTGCGTCCTGATTTCTCGAGCATTTGGACAGATGCCGGAGAGTGGTGTCAGGAGTCGATTTTTGAAGTCAACTACACGGATTCTCCGAGTGAGCGCACGTGGGAAAGTCCCACAAAGGTCGGTGGGTCAGTGTTCCCGACGCTCATAGGAATAAACGGATATTCCGGGCCTGAGTTCGATGTCGGCGGTTATGGATTCGAACCGGTTGAAAAGTCTCTGTATGAAGCGTTTGATCCAGATGATACTAGACGTGACGCTACCATACTCTGCTTTCCCAAGTGGCAGCAGGCCCATCCTGAAGCCACATACACTCCGCGTTACGATGACACCGGCTATTTCAATCGCAAGTACCTCGGACGCTCCGATGGCCACAGCCGCTATAACGGTAATGCGCCGGAACTCAATTTTCGCAATAACTACAGGGTATGGCGCTACTCGGAGACGCTTCTCGCCGCCTCTGAACTTATTCTCCGTACCGGTGGACCGCAGGCTGAAGCCGATGCCTATCTGAATGAGGTTCGGGCCCGCGCATTCGGAATGAAAGTTACGGACGCAGCATTCGCCTCAAAGAAACGCACCGCCACTCTTGACAACATTTTGCTTGAAAACCGGCTCGAGTTTGCGTTGGAAGGGCACAGGTTCTGGGATCTCGTGCGTTTCGACAAGGCCGTGCAGGTTCTCGGCGAAAGAGGCTATACCGATTCTAAGAAATGGCTGCCTATTCCGCAGTCAGAAATCGACCAGGCTCAGGGAACGTTGAAACAAAACCAATATTGACAACACATAGACTATGAAACGAATTTTTACAATCTTTGCATTGGCAGCTCTTGCAGCCTCATGTTCCGGGCCTTCATTTGAATTGGGCAAAGTTCCGGACAATAAGTCTCCGAAGTATTCAGTGACACCGGATGCTGACTCCCCTAATATCATAAGATTTACATTTGACGAGGAACAGGTTTCTCCGTTCTGGAAAATCAGAAAACCCGACGGCGGCTATTTGGAAAGCAGCAGCCGCGACTTTACGCTGCGTTATTTCATGAAGGGAGAATATGATGGCACGCTTACTGTTTATGGTAGCGGCGGAATGGGTGAACCGATTCCGTTCACATTTATGGTCACAGACAATGATCCTGTCGTCCAGAAACTCACTGGCGATGGGGAACAGAAAGTCTGGGTGTGGAATTGGTCTGAGGACGGCCATTTCGGTGAAGGCGCGAGGGATGCTCAGGCTCCGGACTGGTGGCCTGTCGCCGCATGGGAGATGAAGGATTTTGCAATGTATGACGATGAATTGTCTTTTGTGACTGACACGTGGGAATATGTCCTTGACACGAAAGGTAAAATTTATGCGGACGGGACTGTGCTCACGCTCATCTATCCGGAGGGTTTCCCGGAGGGCGGCAGTTATCGTGGAACAGATGTCGAGTACACCCAGCCGGAGGGGCAGAAATGGGGACTGTATGCAGACGAAAACGGGAAACTGTGGCTCAGTTTTACCGATGGTGGCTTTCCGTCCTATCCTTGCTGTCCTTCCGCTATGGGCGGTGCATACGAGGTGCTTGAACTTTCTGACGATACTCTTTTCTTGAAATACGACACGGGTTCAGACACTTATGGCTCGTGGGTTTTCCGCTTTGTGCTCAAAGGTACGCAGCCGCAGACCGGCGGCAGCACTCCGGGCAAACCGGAACAGCCTGATACACCGTCTATGACTGAAATGGAGAAGAACTTGACAACTAATAAGGATCTCTCGCAGAAAGTGTGGATTTGGGACCAAACAACCAAAGGACACTATGGAGAGGGAGATAAGGATGCTCTTGAACCGAACTGGTGGCCTGTTGAACCGGATGAGATGAAAAACTACTCGATGTATGACGATGAACTCGAATTCCGCTTCGACAACCATGCGTATATTCTTCGCTCCAACGGCTATGTCTATTGCGACAGGTCTGCGCTTCCGGCCATGGGGCATGAAGGAAGTGTGGCCATGGATATAGAATACAGCCAACCGGAAGGTCAGAGTTGGGAAATCGTTGAGGAAAACGGGGTGAATTACATCTGCTTCTCCGAGATGGCTTTCCCGAGTGCGATTCCTGTCCCGGCTGCCCTCGGAGGTAAGTACCGGATTCTTGCACTCACGGCGGACTGTCTCTATCTTCGCCTTCAGACCGCCGATGACTCATGGTATTTCAGATTTGTTCCGAAGAAATAGTGATGTGATATGAGAGCTAGATATTTGATATATATGGTACTCCTGTCGGTGCTCTGCGCGGCGTTGACGGGATGCATGAGAGAAGACCCCGAATATTTCAAGAAACCTGACTGGTACGCTCCGGACGAGGAAGATGAGGGTACAGGCGAATACCGCCTTGTCTGGTCCGATGAGTTCGATGAAGAGCCTGCCGACGGAAAGCCGTGGGCGTTTCCTTCGGACAGCTGGATTTTCGAGACTGGTGGTACCGGATGGGGTAACGACGAGGAGCAGTACTATGTTGACAAGTCCTATGATGACAAGGTCGTCTCCAAAGTGAAGGACGGTAACCTTATTCTGACGGCATACAAACTTGATACGCCTCTTGACGGCAAGAAATACATCTCCGCGAGGCTGACTACAAAGCGTTCCTGGACATACGGGAAGATTGAGATGCGCGCCAAACTTCCGGCAGGCAGGGGAACCTGGCCGGCTTTCTGGATGCTCCCGGCCGCGAGGACTTCGGACAACCTTCTGGACGGTGAGATTGACATCATGGAATATGTCGGCTACGAGCCGGGCATAGTATGGTTTTCTCTTCATAACAAGAAGGACAGGACCGATGAAGGCAAGAACCTTCTTACCACATCGCTGGAGGTGGAGTCGCCTGAGACTGAGTGGCATACCTATGGCGTGGAGTGGACCGCGGAGTATATACAGGCCTATGTGGACGGCATCCCTTACTATACGTTCCGCAACGACGGCTCTTCAGACCCGCAGTCATGGCCGTTCGACAAGCCGTTCAATATCAAGCTTAACGTAGCTGTAGGTGGCAGTTGGGGTGGATATATGGGGGTTGACGATTCCATATTCCCAGCAGAGTACATCATAGACTATGTGCGTGTCTATCAGCGCTGATGTCACATGCGACAGATAATCACATAATTAATTTGAGGACAAATATGAAACAGTATGAAACTCCGTCAGTCACATTGATGACTGTCTACACGGAACTTGGCTTCGCGACAAGCGGAGAGGAGAAATTCAGCGGCTCCTACATCAATCCCGCAGAAGAAGATAATTATTATGGAGAATTCTAATCTTTATGCGTTATGAATAATCTGATGAGGAATATCGCGTTTGCCGCAACGGTATTGACGCTCGTCTTTTCTTGTAACGAGGAATCAATGCCAGATGTCGTGAATCGGAATTTAGCTGCAGTCAATTTTACGGCGTCTGGCCATGTTACTAAAACTGTTTTCGGAATTCCGGACAACGGCTACTATCCTGTGCTGTGGAAGGAAAATCAGAAAGTTGCGCTGTTTTATAATTCGCAGACCGGCGGTCAGGATTGGACTGACGGTGCACAGTATGTGACCCCTGTGCCGTCCGAAGGAGGATTGAAAGCCTCATTCTCGGCATCATTTTCAAAGGAAGAGTCGGACAGACATTCCTTCTTTGCCTTCAGCCCGCTTGGATCGCTGAACTGGATGGGAAATGAGGACGGTGAGAAGGTTGTTTATGCTATACTTCCGGCCGATCAGATTCCGCATATGGGCACTTGCGATGAGAAAGGGCAGCTGCTTGTCGCACGAGCAGATTTTACGGATTATCCGGAGAATGTCCCACTGGCTTTTACACATCTTTCCGCATACGGCAAAATCGCAAAACTTGAACTCCCGGAAGAGGCTTTTCCTGGAGAAAGCAATGATTCGAAAATAGAGGCGGGAATAGTCGGCGTGCTTTTGGAGACAAACAAGCCCATTTCGGGGGAGATTTATCGCAATTTTGATGAGAACACGGTTCATGTTAACAAGGGTGCGACAAAGTATATTTATCTTAATGTGAACAATGAACTTAAGGGGAAGGCTCTTAGCGATGTGTTTTTCGCATGTATTCCTATGCAGTTGGCTGAAGGCGACTATCTCAAGGTTACGGTTTATACAACATCCGAATCCGAAAAATGGGTGAAGACAATAAAATTTTCTTCATCGCATGCTCTTTCGTTCAGCCCGGGCAGGATTTCGTCTTTCAGCATCAGTTCAGACGGATTTGAAAAAAAGCCTAGGAATCCTTGAACTGTGCCTGATTTCGCGGACTATAGACTCAGGATGAGCCGGTGCTGACATATATTGATTTTGATTTGATATGACAAAAATACAAACGACAATTCTGGGGCTGACGCTTTTCATGCTCTGCTCCTGTGGTGGCAAAAACACGAATCCCGCAATTCCGTACGACAATGAAATAGAGTCGCAGGTGGAAGGAGTACTTTCTGCAATGACTCTTGAGGAGAAGGTCGGGCAGATGACCCAGCTGACCTCAGAGCTTATAATAGAGAAAGGTACTCACAAAGTCTCGGCCGATGGCGAGGCTCTTCTTCGTAAGTACAAGATAGGCTCGATTCTCAACACTATGGGAACCTCTGCAGACTCTGCTGCTGCCTATAGGGAGTTCATCGGGCAGATTCAGAAGATTTCCATGGATGAGACCGGCATCCCGTGCCTCTATGGCCTGGATCAGATTCATGGCGCATCCTATACCGTGGGTTCAGTTCTCTTTCCTCATGAAATAGGCCTTGCAGCATCTTTCAACGATTCTCTCGCCTTCAATGTGGGAGAGGTTTGCGCCTATGAAACTCGCGCCTGCAATGTCCCTTGGGTGTTTACTCCGACCCTTGATCTCAGCAGAAACCAATGCTGGCCAAGGATGTGGGAAAGTTTCGGGGAAGACCCGCTTGTACAGAGCCGGATGGGCGCTGCAATGACTATGGGATTTCAGGGTAATGAGCCTAATCATATTGACGGGGAACATGTTGCAGTGAGCGTGAAGCACTACATGGCTTACGGAGCCTCAGTTTCAGGCCAGGACCGCACGCCCTCGATGGTAAGCCTTCGTGAAATGAAGGAAAAGTTCTTTCCTCCGTTCAAGGCTGCCATTGAGGCCGGAGCGCTCACTGTTATGGTGAGTTCCACCAGTAACGACGGCATTCCTTTCCATTCAAACCGCGAATTGCTCACCGGTTGGCTAAAGGAAGGGTTGAACTGGGACGGGATGATTGTGACTGACTGGGCAGATGTCAAAAACTTATATGATCGTGACCATACTGCCGCGACCTACAAAGATGCCATTGCCCAGTCGGTTAATGCCGGGGTGGACATGATTATGGAACCGTACAGCGTGGAGGTCTGCGATATTCTTGCGGAACTTGCGGAGGAGGGAATTGTCCCAATGGCCCGCATTGACGATGCGGTGCGACGCATTTTGAGGGTAAAATTTCGTCTTGGACTATTCGACGACCCATATTCATCCGGCTCGGACTATGCAAAACTCGGCTGCGATGAATTTGTGTCTAAGGCTCGCTGTGCTGCGCTTGAGAGTGAAGTTCTTCTCAAAAACGAAAATTCCATTCTTCCGCTTCCGAAGGAAAGCCGGATACTCCTTGTCGGCCCCAATGCTGATTCTATGCGCCCTCTCGGAGGCGGGTGGAACTATTCATGGCAGGGCGATTGCTCCGAAAGACAGGATTTTACCGGAAAATACAACACGATTCGGGAGGCGCTTTCAGCAAAATTCAGAAAAGTGGAGTATGTTCCTGTTCTTGAATATCCGGAATACGGAGATTTCCGTCAGGAGACGAGGGGTGATTTTGCAAAGGCTGTCCGTGCGGCTGCAGATGCTGATGTAATTGTCGCTGCAATAGGAGAAAACTCCTATTGCGAGACCAAAGGCAACATCAATGACCTTACGATTTCTCCGAACCAGAGTGAACTTGTCAAGGCTCTTGCGACAACAGGAAAGCCTCTTGTCCTGATTCTTAATGAAGGACGTCCGAGAATAATAAACGACATTGAACCGATGGCAGATGCCGTTGTGTCAGTTCTTCTTCCAGGCAATTATGGAGGAGACGCGCTTGCGTCCCTTCTCTGCGGTGAGGAGAACTTCAGCGCGAAGCTGCCTTACACATATCCGAAATATGTGAACCGCCTCAATACCTACGACTACAAGCTCTGTGAAAACCGTGCGACGATGGATGGTCTTTATGACTACAATGCTAATATCGAGAGCCAGTGGCCTTTCGGATTTGGTTTGAGTTACACGACTTTTGAATATTCCAACCTCACGGCAGACAAACAGAAATTTCATGCGGGCGACGTACTGAAGGTCAGCGTGGATGTCAGGAACACCGGGAAAGTGGTCGGCAAAGAGGCAGTGTTGCTGTTCTGCTCGGATTTGTGCGCCTCATTGACACCGGATGTGAGGCGGCTCCGTGACTATGCGAAAGTTTCTCTCGAACCGGGTCAGAGCACGACCGTCACATTTGAACTCAAGGCTTCCGACCTTGCATTTGTGGACAATGGTCTGAACTGGGTTCTTGAACCAGGGGAGTTCCGTCTTGCTTGTGGAGATCAGTCCCTTCTGATAGAATGTGTTGGGAATACAAGGGAAGAACTTGCCCGTTGAATTATGAAGAACATTTTTAAATACATTGACTTGTTAGTCTGCGGATGCTTCTCGATAATTGGAACATTCGTTCTGACGATCTCCTGCTCGTGGAATGGTCCTGAAATCCGTTGGATTGAAGGTGAGGAGAAAGACGGTAAGTGTATCCACAGAATAGTAATCGATAATGCCGCATCGTTGCCGGAAAAATGGACAATCTGGTTCTCTCAGATGCCTGCGGGCCTCGATGTTCTTGAAGGTTCGGATGCCGATATAAGGCAGGTGCAGGGGAACCTTTATAAAATAACTCCTCGGGATGGTCTCGGCTTCGGAGATTCGTTGGTCATATCCTACCGCTCTGCTCCGCTTCCCCGGCGAAGTTGGGCTCCCGAAGGATTCGTACTTCAGGACATGAATTCCGAATCATCCACCGGTACAGCCTTGAATACCGTTTACGAATATCTTCCGCTGGAATCAGACGGAGAGTTCTGGTACGGCTATAATGCATCATTGGAAGCCGGTCGCCCGGGTGTCACAGACATCATACCTTCTCTCAAGCGAATGAGCGGGACTCCGTTCAAAGATGACCGCGAACTCAGGGAGGATAATAATCTCCATTCTTCCCAATATGTGCAGAACCATTCATTGATGACTGGCGTGGAAAAACCGGACGGATGGTATCGTCTGTCGATTGATTCGGACGGAAAGGTGTCGATAATCGCTAATGATGCCGACGGGGAGTTCTATGCGCGGATGACTCTTTCTAAACTGCGCCGTAACAGCGGTGCGGAACTCCTCAGAAATGTCTATGTCGAAGACTGGCCGGACTTTCAGTATCGTGGTTATATGCTTGATGTGTCAAGGAACTTCACCACGCCGGGTAACCTCAAGAGACTTATAGACATTCTTTCCGGCTACAAAGTGAATTACCTCCATCTTCACCTCGCTGATGACGAGGGCTGGAGGCTGGAAATTGACGGGATACCGGAACTTACTTCAGTCGGTGCTTTCCATTGCCTTAATCCGGAACTCGGTCTGCAGCCTTCATACGACGGCTGTGCGGACTCTCATTCTTCCGCCTTGTCCAATGGTTTCTATAATAAGGATGAGTTTAAGGATATACTCCGTTACGCATGGGAACGCAGAATAAGGGTAATTCCTGAGTTTGACACTCCGGGCCATAGCCGTGCTGCAATATATTCCATGAAAGCATACGAGAAAAGGACCGGGGATGAGTCTATGCGTCTGCAAAATCCGGCTGACAGTTCACGCTATTGTGGAGCACAGGGATATACGGACAATGTGATGAGTGTTGAATTGGAATCGGTGTATAAGTTTATAGGTCGTGTATTCGACAGCGTGATAAGACTTTATGCTGATGCGGGCACTCCTCTCGAGGCAATTCACATAGGGGGAGATGAAGTCCCTTCCGGTGCTTGGTATGGCAGGCCGCTTCATGCGACATTCCTTGGGCGTGTGGCTGACATTGCCAAGGACAGGGGAGTGAAGATTGCCGGGTGGCAGGAAATTGCAACTTGTACAGAGCCGTCCGTGGCAGCCAAGCTCAAGGATGTAATGTTTGTGAACCATGTCTGGAACACAGCAGGGGGAAACAGCGGGCTCCCTTTTACAATAGCTGCCTGTGGCTACCCTACGGTCATGTCCAATGTGGAATTTACATATGCAGATCAGGCATATTCTTCGAATAAACAGGAAATCGCGCACGACTGGGCATGCTTCATTGACGACACTACATCGATTGGCCTTCCTGTCAGAAAGGAGGAAAACATAGCAGGCGTACAAGCTCAGCTTTTTACCGAAACCATACGAAGTTTTGACGATGTCTGCTATGATAGTTTTCCGAAAATTCTCGGCGTTTTTGAACGCGGATGGAATGCGGATTCAACTCTTTCCGGATGTCAGTTCTATAGTATTATTGCCTGTAATGAGATGCCGTGGTGGGACTCATGTGGCATTGCTTACCACATTCCACAACCTGGGATGATTGTCCGGGACGGTAAAATTCTCACAAACTCGGTAATACCGGAGGCCCGCATAGAAGTTTCTGTGGATGGAAAGCACGCCACTGCAGTGTATGGTTCTCGTCGCAGTTGCGCCACGACCCTCTGAACTCTGACATTTCTGTGCCTTCCGGCAGGGTGATTGGCTCGAAGCCGAGTGCCGTGGCCTGTTCGAGCAGGAGACGGACGCTTGCCGCTGCCCAGGTGTAGGAGCCGAAGGCGAAGAATTTGCGGTCTGTGTCGTTCGAATGTCTATTCTTTGTTGGATAGGTTCACATTCAATTGGTTCACATTTGTCATTGGTAAGGGATACTTGGCGCAGTTTGTTCCTGCCGTCTTGACGACCAGAATTCCACGCATCGTCCCTTAGATTGTCTATGATGATGCATGGAATCAGATATCAATGCATTGTATGTAGAGAGAAACCCTTAACACTATATTATTATGAGCACCAGACATTTATTCCTCCCTTTCCTTGTCGCCTTGGCTGGATTTGTCTCCTGCGATGAATTCAAACCTGAGGTGGCTGTAGGTTGTGTAACCGTGGACAATGAGTATTCCTGCGCCCTGACCAGTGCCATTGGCGGCGAAACCGATGGTAACCAGAAGTGGGCTTTCTATGACGAAGGTAAAGTCCGTGTCAATGTTTCCGGATATAAATGCCGCTGCGGTGATGCCGGGCATATTCCGTTCACATTGACCTTCATTGACATTGATCTCCCTGGCATTGCGACGATGGACGCCATCTAGAGATCGACCTTTCAATTACCCTGTACCGTGAAACGAGCGGCGACATCCGGTTTTTTGTCGCCGAGTCATTTCATCCGCATCTTCAAGGAAAACGCCGGATGTACGCCTGCCAGATGGCGGAAAGTCCGGATACAAGAGCAAGGCCAGCAGGCTAAGGAAGAAAATGCGATTCTGCGTGAACCTCTGGATTCTTTGCTTGGCCGGGGTCTCGTGGAGTGATTTTTCTTGGATATCTGTGTGTCTATGAATAACTTTGTCTGCAAATGGGTAAAAACACACAGATATTATGTTTGTGAAATACGTCAGGAAGTCATTGACCTTTATCGTGGCGATGAGTATCTCTTTTGTCGCGTCAGCATTGACAAGAACAGAGGAGCATCATTTTTTCCGGCATCGGGGGATGGACCGCGAGTACTTGCTTTATATTCCCGAGGGAATCGTTCCGGACGCACCTCTGGTCATGGTGCTGCACGGCTATGGCGGGCGTGCGATGAAGGGCGGGGAGAATTTGCGTGAAGTAGCTGACCGTGAGAAGTTTGCGGTGTGCTATGCGCAGGGTGCCAAGGATGCGAGAGGCAAGACTTGCTGGAACGTCGGCTATCCTTTTCAGGCGGGATTGAAGACGGATGATGTCGATTTCCTTTGTAAATTGGCGCGTCATCTTCAGAAGGAATACAATCTCAGCCGCAACAATACTTTTCTGACGGGCATGTCCAATGGCGGCGAAATGTGCTACCTGATGGCGTATTTGAGACCTGATTTTTTCGCTGCCGTCGCACCGATTTCGGGGCTGACGCTTGTGTGGATGGACAAGGAACTTCATTCGAAAGGCCCGGTTCCGCTCATGGAGGTTCATGGTACTTCGGACAAGACTTCCGCTTGGGCCGGTGATCCTGAAAACGAAGGTGGCTGGGGTGCGTATCTGTCTGTGCCGATGGCCGTTGCGAAGTGGGCTGTAGAGGCGAAATGTACTCACGAGGTTACCGAAAATCTGCCGTTGAGGCGCAATGCCGTCGTGCTTCACCGTTATTGTGGTGGCGAGCCAGCCTGGAAGGGCGGCCCTGAAATTGAAGTCCGGCTGTATGAGGTCGTCGGCGGTAAGCACAGTTGGGCAGAGGCCGACATGGATACCTGCGACGAGATCTGGCGGTTTTTCAGCAAGTATCTGAGATAAATGTCGAGATGATGTGGGATTCGCTCCCAGTGGTCGCGCATCCCTTGCCCTGCCACGGGCAATCTTACGGGTGGCGGCGGAGAAAGCTGGCGCCGGTATGCACCGGCTTGGTTTTTTCGGCCAAGGCGCCTTTACGGGAATGGGATTCCCGACGGCGCCCTTGACCAAAAAAGCCCGCTGTCTATCGACAGCGAGCTTTCTCCTTACTCGTGATTCGGTTGGGATTCGAGAAATCACAATGAAATACAAAGGAATATAGCATTTTACCGCTTTGATTTACTTTCTATAAATGACTGATATATAAATAGTTAATAAAGTGAAATAGAAGGAATTTACCAGTAATGGGCAGTAATGTATTTCATTAAATTTTACCCGATATCGGACAAATATCGGACAAATATCGGACAAATATCGGACAAATTTTCTATCTTTGATTTCGGTAAAAACTTGCTTTGAAATGACGATAAAATTCAAGATTCGAGTTTCACGGAGAATCAAGGAAGGAGAACTTGTTCCGGTATATATCAGACTTCTTGACGGAGTGGCCTGTGACCAGACCGTCAAGACAAGGATTCTTGTGCGACCGGACTATTGGGATTCCAGAGCTCAAGGTATAAAACCAAGATGTCTTTGTCCGGATTCTGAAAAACGGAAACTCTCGGACGACATTCTGAGCCTTCGCAGTTTTGTATCCCAAATGTATTATGACAAGAAATCTGCAGATGGAATTATACCGGCCGACTGGCTTGCCAGCGTAATCCGGAAATATTATAAAGATGGCGGGAAGAAAGCGGATGCGACAGCTCCTGCCAAACAGACATTTGATTCGCTTTATGACAGGTTTCTCGATGACAGGGAAATCGGAGTGGGTCGCAAACGCCATTACGAGGTCCTCAGAAGGATGATTCACAGATATGAATCGTATGTAAGAAGTTCTCAGGGACGAAGGAGATATACCTTTGATGTGACAAAAACGGATAGGCACATTCTTGAGGATCTGTATGACTACATAGAAAACGAGTTCGAGTACATTCAAAGGTTTCCGAAAATACTAGAAGAGAATCCTGAATCGAGGGAAATAAAGCCCCGGGGAGAGAATTACCTGAGCGGAGTATTCAAGGAACTGCGTGCATTCTTCAATTGGGCATATAGGACAAAAATCATAGAGGCATTCCCTTTTGAGGGCTTCACGATGCCTTCAGAGCGATACGGCTCTCCCATATACCTTAGTTTGGATGATGTCCAGACAATTTGGTCTGCAGATTTTTCTTCTCGTCCCGCACTGGAGATACAAAGGGATATTTTCGTGTTCCAATGCAATGTCGGATGCCGTGTGGGGGATTTGCTTCGCCTGAAGAAGCAGGATGTCATCAATGGGGCAGTTGAGTATATTCCGACAAAGACAATAAAGGAGACAGCAAGGACAGTAGTCGTTCCTCTTAATAAAATTGCTCTGGAGATAGTTGAGAAATATTCTGACCTACCGGGAGACAGTCTTCTGCCTTTCATAAGCTCCGTAAATTATAATGACAGCATCAAAGATGTTCTTGAATTTGCCGGCATTACGTATCTGGTCACGGAACTGGATACTGTCACCAGGAAGGAGAAGAAGGTTCATATCAATGACATTGCAAGCAGTCATCTTGCTCGCCGGACATTCATCGGAAATATATACAAGCTGGTAAAGGATCCTAACCTTGTATCAGCCCTCACCGGTCACGTAGAGGGCAGCCGCGCTTTCACCCGCTACCGTACGATTGATATCGATATGAAAAAGGACCTTGTGAAGATTTTGGAGGGAAATGCGAAGTAGGGTAAATTCCGGCAATTTTTTGATATATTGCCAAGATTTACCTATGTTTGTAAAAAAATTATATATGGATAGAATTCAGGATATAATAATGGACTTCGCTTCTGATTACCGGAGTTTCAATGCCGATGAAGCATTGAAATACTGTATCACTCGGGAAGCATCCACATTGCAATATGTCAGAAAAGTATTAATGCATCTTGTTAATGATGGGAAATTGGTACGTGTGAATAATGGCGTATATCAAAAAACAGACAAGGCTATTTTTCGTCCTCACTTAAGCCCCGAGGCCCAAAATATTCATAAATCACTCATAGATAACTACCCTTTCGTTAAGATTGGTATGTATGAGGGCCCTTGGATATCCCCACTTTTACATCATTTGGCTTCCAATCAGACAATTTATGTGGAAGTTGAGAAGGATGCATCAGAGTTCATATTCGATTATTTGAATTCTTCTAGCAGCAAGGTCTTTTATAAACCTGATGAAGATATGATTTATAGATATATAAATCTGGATGAAAGAAATATAATTGTCAAGAATCTGGTTTCTGAGTCTCCACTAGTGAAAGTAAACGGCATTCCTATATCAACATTGGAGAAATTATTGGTAGACATCTATTCTGATCCGGATTTCAGGTATCTACAAGGAAGCGAGTACAGCAGAATTGCTGATAATGCTATGACCCTTTTCAATATCAATAAAACCAAACTATTAAGGTACGCTAAGAGGCGTGGCGTAAAAGAAGAACTCGAAAAAATCTATAATGGACAATGATATCTAAAGAATGTTTTTCACCGCAGTGGATTGATGAAATATCCGCAAAACTAGAATACAAGGATAAGAGCCTCATTGAGAAAGTGATCAGAGCCTTGTCTCTTTTGGAGATGTTGGTTCAGTCAGGGTGTCCGCTAACATTCAAAGGAGGTACGGCATTGATGCTTATCCTCGGTCAATCTTTGCATAGACTATCAATAGACATTGACATTATTTGTCCTCCAGAAACTGAAATAGAGCAGTATTTGAAGACCTGTCGTAAACACGGGTTCATCCGCTATCAGCAAGTAAACAAGGAGTCAGCTGGCACAGATGTACCGGTCAGTCACGCCAAGGTGTTCTATCAGATTGCTTATACGGACCGGTCTGAAAAGAATGAATATATAAGACTTGACGTGCTATATGAAAACTGCCCCTATTCTAACATACAGCAGTTGCCAATAAAAAGTCCGTTTGTCAAACTTGATGGAGAGCCACTGAATGTTAACGTGCCTAAAAAGGAGGATATTCTGGGTGATAAAATGACTGCTTTTGCCCCCAATACTATTGGCATTCCTTTTTTCAAGAACGATAGAGAGTGCAATATGGAAATAATCAAGCAACTATATGATATAAATCGCCTATTTGAGAATGTAGATGACTTCAGGCCGGCCTTTGATACTTTCCAACAGGTGTCCACGGTGGAACTTGGTTATCGTGGGCTGGAAGGAAGATTGAATGAATTCTTTGAGGATGTACGGCAGACAGCAATCTGTATTGCAACCCGTGGTCAGGCCGGTAAAGGCGATATAAAATTCTTTTTGTCTGGAATCAAGAGAGTGAAGTCTTTTATGTACAAAGAGAAATATCAGATAGAGGAAGCGATAAAGGATGCGTCTAGGGCAGCTTATTTGGCTACTTGTTTTGAGAAAGGTATTCTTGACATTAAGAAATATTCTGGTGATCCGCAGAGTGTTGTAGGTATTGATATCTCCGATGCCCTGCCAGCTAAATTGCGGAAGTTGAAAAATATCAGTCCGGAAGCTTATTACTATTGGTCAATGGTTGACTCCATTATCAACAATGATAACGGCAAATAAAGGCCACTGGGAAATTTTGAAATGATATGAAATTAAATCAACCTCTGAAAGAAACGCGTGATAAGGAACTGAGGAATCTCTGGTTTGACTTGCTATTGAATGTCGCAGGAGTAATCTTAGTGCCTGCGATGTCTGGAAAAATATACAATGCATGTATTGAAGAAGGCTATCCGGATTGGAAGATAGTTATTTCTTTGATTGTCTGTGACCTGTTCTTTTTGTTTATGGCCATTGTTTACTACATCAAGATTTCTCAAACGAAAAAACTTTGCAAGGAATTCCAAAAGAACATTGATGCTTATTCTCTATCTGGGCATAATATTAAATCGCCATCTGAAAGAATTTTCCGGCTATTGCAGATTTTTGTTCTGTCTATAACACGCAAGTGGCGAGCGGAACGGCGCAAGGCGGAACTGGATAGCAAGGTTTCAGAAATGCTGTGTTCACAGGTTCCTGAATTGCTCCAGAAAAATGACTCTTTGACGGAAGAGAATTCGAGATATAGAGAACAACTGATAGAATCTTCAAATGCAAACCTTGCACTTTCACAAGAAAATTCCGCTCTGCAACAAGAGGTGGATAAAAACAGGATGGCTTTACAAGTAGTCCGTACACATCATCCTAAAAGAAATGTGGAAAGTCTATTCCTGATAGAAGATGAAGAAAAGAAGAGGCTGCTCATAGAGAAATTCAGCTCCATATTGGAAAGAGATAAGAATTTCAATGAAGGATATGCCAACAATATAGCCATTTTCTATTGGGCAGCATTACATCTGCGATATATATCGGACAATGTTGATGCCTTCTCATCAATGTTCTATGAAAAGTCCGGAAAAACTCGGGATGCATTTAGAAAGGCTTTGAGCAGGGCTAAGACAAAGCAAGCCGATTCAAGCTCTATTGAGTCAGCCGTCAAAGAGCTGGAAAATCTTTTAAAATGATGCAACCACGTGTCCAATTAGTTGTCCGGACAACTAATTGGACAGTAAAGCATTGAATTCCAGAATTTTGTGATATTATTTTGCAGTCGCTTCAGATTGAGGCGGCTGTCTTTTTATGTGGATCCCATAAGAAGAACCAGGGCCGAGTCTGGGCTTTTACAGCATGTCAAATTATTTACAATTGAACTTATGGGAAAAATTGAACTGCCATCCATGGCAAACACATCTACTGTATGTTACACTATCAGTCACGATGATTTGATTGACTTCGCCAATGTGATAATCCAGAAATCACAAGAAGTTGTAGAACAACAATCCGCCAACCATGAGAGCCAGGAAGAATACCTTACTCGGAAAGAGGTAATGGCTATTATGAAAAGGTGCGATTCCACAATGACAAAATGGGCACGGACCGGATATCTCGAGCCTGTCAGAGTAGGCGGAAAACACCTCTATAGAAAATCTGACGTGGAAAAGCTCATGAGTCATTGAGGTGGTTAGCGAGTTTATATTCCGGCCTTGCCGAAATTACTCGCCGCTCCCCTCGGTCGCAGGTTTTCAACATCGGTGATTATGGGAAATGAACGAAGAACCGGGCGCCCTCCGATGGGCGCCGAAAGACGATGTCACAAGGTGACGGTCGTGCTGAATGACCAGGAATACGAGCAGGTCTCCCTGAAGGCTGAACTTACCCCGTTCACCATCTCTGAATACTGCCGCAAGGCGGCGCTCAGACATCAGGTACGCGAGGCCCTCAGCCACGAGGAGAGGCAGCTGCTCAGGGACCTGTACAAAATCGGGGTGAATCTGAACAGGCTGGTCACCTGGCTGGAAAGAGGCAATCTCAATGAGGTCGCATTGGAGATTATGGACATCCAGAAGGAATTCACAGGAATCAACCGCTATTTCAGGGAGGTGCTGCGCCATGGTAGGTAAGATCGTTTCGAGCAGCGCACCGTACAGCTGCGCCAACTACTGCCTTAACCATGACGAGGCCACTATCCTCTGCTGGGAGGGCCTGGACATCGACCCCACCGAAGCCGCGGAACTCGCCCGATCCGGCGGAGAAGCCAGGCTGCAGCTCGCGAGCGCGATGGCCTACGCCATAGACACGAGCTTCTCGATTCAGGCTGAGACCAACACGGAAGTGCAGAAACCCGTCGGACATATATCCCTCTGCTTCATGAAGGAGGATGCTCCCCTGCTCAACAACCGGCGCATGGCGCAGATCGCCCGCGAGTATATGGAGATGATGGGCTACCAGAACACCCAGTATATGGTCGTGAGGCACTGCAATGCGAAGGGCAACCCGCACGTGCACATATTCTTCAACCGTGTGGACAACTGCGGCCGCTGCCTGAACGCCTGGCAGGACTTCCGGCGCAACGGCATCGCCTGCCGCGCGCTCACGGAGAAATACGGGCTCAACTTCGCGCAGGGCCGAAGGAACACCATCGTGCAGGACCTGCACGGCCGCGAGAAGGCCCGCTACCAGATCAGCAACGCAATCGACGCCGCACTGCCCCGCTGTCGGGACCTGCGCAGTCTCGGACGGGAGCTCCTGTCAAAGGGCATCACGATGGAGATACACCGACGCAACAACGGCAGCATCCAGGGCCTGAGTTTCAGCAAGGGGGACGACGCGCGCCCGAGCGTGGTGCACCGTTTCCGCGGCTCGGAAGTCGGAAGGGCATATTCCTACGAGAAGATCAGGAAGGCCATCGAAGGCCGGGAGGAGAAGTCCGAGGGGAAGAGTCTCGCCGAGTCCGCCACCGAAAGAAACGAAAGCCAGAGCAGGAGTCAGGGACAGAGCCTTGCCGCAAGCATAGGTGACATTCTCTTCAGCTCGCTGGGCAGTTCCGGCAGTACAGAACACGACATTCAGGAGAGGCCCGAAGAAAGGAAGAAAAGGAAGATGGGCTTCCGCAGATAGAACAAATAATAATTCAGGAATATGGCAAAGAACAATAATGCTTCTGACAGGCATATACAGGAGCAGAACGAGCAACTCACGTCGCAGAAGATACTCAGGCAGGTCAATGACCTGTGCGACAATCTCACAAGGCAGTTCAACAACGCGATGGAATACCAGAACGACCCGGTCAGGGTGGTCCCGGCGGAAGACGTGCACAAGGCGGTACAGGTGGAAATGAGATTCCCTGCCAGATACCAGCAGGCCATTGAACAGCTCAATTCGGGTCTGACAGAATACAATAAGAGGATAAACGAACTGCGTATTCAGTTATCAGACTTGAACACGAGGTATTCGAATCTCTGCAACGCCTACTCGAAGATGGCAGATACGACACTCGAAAACGAGATTTTGAGAGAATCTAACCTTGCCCTCGGCAAAAAGCTTGAGGATGCACAAATTCGCGGATGGAAAAGGCTGTGGAAGGACTTGAAATGCAGAATCGGGATTCTGTTCACGAGGAATGGGGCAAAACGGACAGCATACATTGTACTGGTATCGATATTCGTCGCAATGGGTACTGCAATCAGCTACTACTCCTGCCTTGGCGTAGATGCGTATGCGAGAGAGGCATATCGGATCGCTGTTGCCCTGGAATTTGAGCATCCGGGGCTAGTCTATCAGAAAGTCCGGGATGAATATGCAACGGACGGGTACCAGGCAGTCGTAGTGCTCGTCGCAAAGTACCGGAAACTACTCGAAGAGAAAACACTTCAAGTGGAAAAAGAAGAGGAGGCCGATCAATGAATGCGGCCGATGGAATGGCACGGCATTTCCGGGAAATGCTGGACAGGAAGCAAAGCTTTGAAAACCTTGGCCTGCTGAAGATGAAGTCCGGCAATGACTTCGTTGAAGATGGCCTCCGACTTCCGGATCCGGTTCTTTACTTCCACGGCTTGATAGCCGAGAACGAGATCACCGTACTGTTTTCCAAACCCGGAGTCGGCAAGTCTATCCTTGCCGTACAGATAGGTGTGGAAATAGCTAAAGTAAAGCCTGTATTGTACATAGATTTGGAATTGTCGGTCAAACAGTTCCAGAAGCGATACACAATTCAGGAAACACGCTTCTATTTTCCGGATAACTTCAAGAGAGCGGAATTCAACACGGATGATCCCATAACGGATGGAATGGAGGAAGGGCTGCTGGAGAGCATAGAGCTGGCGGCGCAGAAAGGAATCCCGGTAGTGATTCTGGACAATATCACCTACGCCTGTCCCGATGCAGAAAGGGCGGACTCTGCAACCATATTCATGCAGAGGTTGAAACACATCAAGGAATCTTACCGCATCACCCTGATCATACTTTCGCACACGCCGAAGATACCTGACTACAGGCCTCTGACCTTGAACGACCTTGCCGGTTCCCACAAGCTGATGGCGTTCGTGGACTCCGCCGTCGCTCTGGCAAGGGTTCCGGGGAAGCCTTCGCAGCGATACATCAAGCAGGTCAAAGTGCGCAGTTCCGAGGCCATCTACGACGGAGAACACGTGGCCCTGCTCGAACTGGTGGACAGTATGGGATGGCTACATATGGAATTCATCGGCGAGGCTTCGGAGAACGAACTGCTGTACTCGGCCGAACACGACCCGAGAATCGACGAGGCCAGGGCATTGCACTCGGATGGAAAGAGCCTGAGGGAAATAGCCGCGATAATGAGTGTGGGCAAGAGCACCGTAAGCAGATGGCTAAAGGAAAAGACTGTCCCGGGTGTCCCAACTGTCCCAAGTGTCCCGGGTGCGGGACAAACGGGACAGACGGGACAGTTGGGACACAAACCAGAGACAATATGAAGAAGAACTACCGTTACCACCTACTGAAGTATAAGGACAGGAACAGCCGATTCCGCTGCCCGAACTGCGGACGGCCACACTGCTTCACGCCCTACGTGGACGAAAACGACGTCCCTGTGGATGTAGAACGCTATGGCCGTTGCGACCACGAGCAGAGTTGCGGCTACAATCTCTATCCCCCGTACGAGCCGGATCGGCAGGGCGGAAAGGTTTCCGCCTTGCCCAAATCCGGGAAACGGCCCGTCAGGCGCCGCAAGGGACCTCGGAAAGGATTGTGTCTGCTCCCGATGGAAATTGTCAGGAAAACGCTGTTTTTCACGCCAAAGAACGGATTTGTCTCCTTTCTTTCCGATTTGTTCGGCGAGGAGACAACAAAGTCGCTCGTGGAAAAATATCGTATCGGGACAACAAAGGACGGATATGCCGTTTTCTACCAGTTCGACATCCGGGACCGGTGCCGCGCCGGAAAGATTATCCCCTACAATCCCCGGACCGGCCACCGCATCAAGGACGGCTCCGTTCCGGCGGCAATGTGGGT
>SAMEA3663023__coassemble_810_pt1 | contig 31627 bp, 28 predicted proteins | sample SAMEA3663023__metabat2_low_PE_030 | metagenome-assembled genome bin SAMEA3663023 (sample SAMEA3663023) | pig gut metagenome | biome: pig gut; feature: pig-associated habitat; material: faeces | place: France | collected 2012 | reverse complement strand
ACGCTCCCTTATTTGCTTTGTTAAAACGTTCGACATAATACTACCTAATATAATTGCGGTGCAAAATAACTCATTTTATCTTGATTTGGTAAGAAAAGTCCGAAAAACTTTAAGAATTTCGGACAAACCAGTGGTCTTAATTTGTAAAATGATACTTTTGAGCAGCCAAATGCTATGTTTTCATTGCTCAAGAGTAAATATAACAAGATGTAATCTTTAATTGGCATATTCGCAGCATATTAATCCAAGTTAAAAACATTAAATCTCTATTATTTTACAGCCTAAAAACGGATTCAATAGGACTTTTCTACCGTGTTATATATAACATGTTGATTATCAATATATGCCGCATACACTCTTAGAAAATAGACTCTTCCGTTTCGGTGGTGAGTAGTTCAAGTGCTTTCATTCCCATGACCGAATTGCCTTTCTCGTTGAGTCGCGGACTCCATACCGCTACGGAATAGCGGGATGGATAAATGGCGGCGATACCTCCGCCCACACCGCTTTTTCCGGGTAGTCCTACAAGGTAGGAGAACTCGCCAGCCTCGTCGTAGAAGCCACATGTCTGCATGATGGCATTGATTCTCTTCACTTGCGATGAGGTGAGGCTCACACCATGATAGTCGAACGACTGCCGATGGTTGGCAAAGGCCAGAAATGCCTGCGACAGTTCTTTGCAGCTCATTTCAACGGAGCAGGTGAGGAAATAGAAATGCAGAACGTCGGCGATGTCGTTGTCGATGTTGTGGTGATACTTCAGCAGATTGGCAATGGCCGCATTGAGGTATCCTTGGCTTTCCTCAGAACGCACCACCTCGTCATTGTAGTTGATGGTGTCGTTGTGGCTGATCTCGCGGATGAAGGCGATGTAGTCTTCGTGGGGATGTGAGAGGTGGCTGAGCAGAATGTCGGACATGACGATGGCCCCGGCATTGATGAAGGGATTACGTGGATAGCCTTTCTCAAGCTCTAGTTGTATGAGTGAGTTGAACGCAGTGCCCGATGGCTCTTTGCCCATGCGCAGCCATACATTATCACCAAGGATGCTCATGCAGTAGGCAAGACTGAACACTTTAGAGATGCTCTGTATGGAGAAACGCGTGTCGGCTTGCCCCAATGCATATTCATCGCCTTGCAGTGTGCTGATGCAGATGCCGAATTGGTCGGGATCTACCGAGGCAAGAGCGGGAATGTAGTCGGCTTGCTTGCCCACTTGTGCATATGGACGGATGTCCATGTAAATATTCTCAAGTATTTGATGGTAGTTCATGTCGATTCAGATATTAAAATGTTTTCTTTTATTCATGCTTCTGGAATAATACCTTATTTATATACAGCGAAATAACACTGTTGCCAACAGAAGCATTCATATTTGTTTCTGTTTGCTAAATTGCAATTTATCGGTGTAAATATACATCTTTTCTCCCAGACGGTACATTTCATTCCGCTATGACTGGTACATTTCAAAGTGATACGGGTGGTACATCCATTCCGCTGCTATCAGTTCTGGACAATACGAATTTGCTATTTATATTTTTAGCAATAAAATCAATACATATTAGTTGCACATTGCAATCATTTTGCTACCTTTGTTGAATACACTAAGAATTAGGGCACAATCAGTTCTTACAATTAGATTGGACTCCGATTTGAAAATGCAATTCGACAGTCTTTGCGAAGAATTCGGTATGAGCACCAACACGGCGTTCAACATTTATGTGCGCCAGTGGTCAGATTTATGATAACAGAGTAAAAAAAATATAGATAAGCATCAATACATGAACATGAAAAAGTCATTGATAACCTTTTTATTGCTGATAGCAGCGATTACTGCATCTGCGCAGGATTTTTCCGTTTTTCAGGGTGGAGCAGGTTCTGATATACGACCGGAGGGATGGCTCAAAGAGTTTCTGTTGAGACAGAAATCCGGTATGACAGGGCATCCTGAAGCTTTATCATATCCTTATAATTCCTGTTTATGGAACGGAGAAATAGGACGTAATACCGGAACTTACGGTAGAGATTGGTGGCGTTATGAGCAAACGGCATATTATACTGACGGGCTCATAAGACTTGGTTACCTGATCGATGATCAAGATATGGTTGACACAGCAGTAGATGGGATAAACTACACCTTGGCGCATGCCTCAGACAAAGGCGTACTTGGTAATCCTAAAATTAAATCGATGTGGCCTATGTGCGTGTATTTTCGTGTCCTTGAGGCATATTACGAAAGAACTGGTGACCAGAGAGTCATTGATGCACTCCACAAACATTATCTGAATTTCACGATTGAGGAAATTGGTAACTGGCGAAATATTGTCAGCTTGGAGGGAATGCTCTGGGTTTATGGGAAGACTGGTGACCGGAAACTTCTTGAAATGTGTGAGAAAGCATGGAATGCCGGGACTTTTATTGATCTTGTTCCAGAAACATGTAGGAATGATGAAAGATTGGTGATGCATGGTGTTACTTGTGCCGAAGAATTGAAATTGCCGATGTTGTTATATGCATACACAGGAAATGAGATGTACCGTGATCTGGCGTTGAATGCAGAATACAAACTGACCCGCGACCATATGCTTCCTGATGGTGTTCCGGCCGGTGCTGAGGCCCTCATCGGGAATGAGAACATTATTAACAGTCATGAAACGTGTGATATAACAGACTATACATGGAGCCTGATCAAATTTTTGACGGTAACCGGAGATGCGAAGTGGGCTGATAAGATAGAACGTGCTGTCTTCAATGCTGGACCTGGAGCTATCACAAAAGACTTCAAGTCTCTCCAGTACTTTTCATCTGTCAATCAAGTAATCGCTACTGGAAATAGCAACCACAATGAATTCTTCCACGGTTCTACATGGATGGCTTTCAGACCGACACATGAAACAGAATGCTGTTCAGGAAATGTACATCGTTTTATGCCGGATTATACAGCATATACTTGGCTGCGTGGCAATCATGATGAGATTACAGCAGCATTATACGCGCCTACAACGTATCGGTTCAAGACAAAAGATGCAGTTGATTGTACGATTGAGGAAAAGACTCTTTATCCATTTGACGGATTGATAGATTTCAAATTCTCTCTATCTGCGGCGACGACTTTATCTTTTTGTCTGAGGATTCCCGAATGGTCAGCCGATTCTCAAATCCGGGTGAATGGAAAGTTGATGGATATGGAAATGGTTCCGGGAACTTTTGTCAAGATAGAGAGAGAGTTCTCTGATGGTGATCACATCACACTGTCTTTGGATATGAGTCCTCGAATTACTGAGGTTCGTAATCAAGGCCTGTTCATCACAAGAGGCCCCCTGCTTTATTCCTTCAGTGTCCCACACTCAAAAGAGGAGGATACGAACGTATATGCAAACATGAATGGCAAAGTCCCAGGAAATCCTGATTTCAAGTGTTGGTCTATGATTCCTACAGGGAAATGGAACTATGCTCTTGATCTAAGTCATGCCTCAGAGATTGTAACAGAGAAGAATGATTGTTACTCTGTTGGTGATTATCCATATGATGAAGGCAATTCGCCATACATTCTGAAGGTTCCAGCAAAAGAAATAGAGTGGCAATTGGATTCCAGCCGATATACCCCTGTTATGCCCAAAGGAGGCTTTGCAGAACCTATAAAGGATAAAACTGTATGGCTGGACCTTGTACCATATGGTTCTACCGAGCTCAGACTTACGGTCTTCCCAAGAACCGTTAAACATATTGAAGAATAATCATCCGGACGCATAAAGACTCTTGACCCGATGGAAGTGATATTCTGACAGATTGACATAAATGAATTCCCGCAAAGGCAACAGAGATTCTTGTAGAACGATGCGGGTATCAGGTTTGCCTGGCGGTCGGCCCACAAGCTGATCCGCCGGGTTTTCATTTGCGGATTCCATCCAGAAAACGTAGTGGGTCAGGTAAATGTAAAAATGTCCCATCGGAAGCACGTCGGATAACTGTCAAGTCCATAAAATTCGCTAACTTTGTATTGAGACCATACGTGTGGTTTCAAGCAGAAATAGTTGATATGGAAACCCCAAAGCAGCCTTTTACTGAGCATAGCAGTTATTCAGCAAGATAAATAATCGACAGACATTGAACCATGCCGGACCGCATGACACCAGAACAACGCCACGATTGCATGGCCAGCATACACTCGGAGGACACACGCCCCGAACAGGCGGTCAGGCGTGAATTGTGGCGTCGTGGATACAGGTTCCGCATATGTGTCCGCACATTGCCCGGGACTCCCGACATCGTGCTGCCCAAATACCGCACGTGCATCTTCGTGAACGGCTGCTTCTGGCATGGGCACAAGGGCTGCAGCAAATTCGTCATGCCGAAAACGAGGACTGAATTCTGGGCGAATAAGATTGCACGGAATCAGGAACGGGACCTCGTCAATATCCAGCGCCTCGAATCCATCGGCTGGAGCGCAATCACAGTCTGGGAATGCGAACTCAGCAAATCCGGCATTGAAAATACAATGGAAAAGATCGAGTCAATGCTGGCTGAAAACCGGACAAAATGGAAAGAATATCAGGCTCATCGCCGAGAAAGCCGCAAATTCGCCATTGAACAGGCCCGCAGGCGTCGCGAGATCAATGCCATCATTGAAGCGGAACTCAACAAACGGTTCGGCATTCCCGAAAGGATAAGACGCCTCTCCCGCATTGACGAAGACTTCTCATAGAATCATAGCAAGCGCATTATTCGCATGTTCAAGGATTTCATCGGCATATAATGTCAACATTCTTGACGACATCACATAATTTGCATATATTTGCTTTGCCCCTCTCCGTTCAGGTGACAACTGCCGGAAATGGTTCGGTTCCAACGCCAATTTCCGGAAGAGCATCAAGAATGGCAAGAAATCAACAAGAATAAAAAACAATAATCTTATGCGAATTATAGGAAACTTACTTTGGTGGCTTTTCGGAGGTCTCGAAGCAGCCATCGGTTATTTCACTGGCAGTCTGGCCCTTGCATGCACCATCATCGGCATTCCCTTTGCGTTACAGACTTTCAAGATCGGTCTGCTCTGCCTATGGCCTTTTGGTTCCACATTGAGAGACACGGATTGCCCGACAGGTTGCATTCGCATCCCGTTGAATTTACTCTGGCTGATTTTCGGCGGATTGTGGGCCTGCCTCATGCATTTGTTCTTTGGTTTGCTCCTATGCATCACGCTCATCGGCATTCCTTGGGGAAAACAACATTTCAAGATGGCCGGGCTTTCGCTTGCACCGTTCGGCAAGGATGTGGAGTTAGGATTTTAGTGGAAAAAGATTAAAATCTGATGGAGACTACCCCACTACAAAAAAGGCTGTTCGCCATGCGGGACAAGCAGTATGCCGAATTCCAGTCGAAACTGACGCCTGGCGTACCGCCGGAAAACATCATCGGAGTCCGCGTACCTGTGCTGCGCAAGTTTGCAAAGGAGTTCGCGAAAGAGGTTGAGGTCAATGATTTTGTGCATCAGTTGCCTCACAGGTACTATGACGAGAACATGCTGCACAGCTTGCTTATCTCACAGGTCAAGGACTATGAAGAATGCATCAGTTTGACAGATGCGTTTCTTCCTTATGTGGACAACTGGGCGGTCTGCGACATCATGTCTCCGAAAGTCTTCGCAAAACATAAGGAAGCATTGACAGAAAAGATAAACACTTGGTGCAACTCGCGGCACACTTTCACTTGCAGGTTTGGTATAGAGACACTTATGACGCATTACCTGGATAAAGACTTCAAGGCTGATTATCTTGAAATTCCGGCATCAGTAAGAAGCGAAGAATATTACGTGAAGATGATGGTAGCGTGGTTCTTCGCCACCGCCCTTGCCAAGCAATGGGACGCAACGATTCCCTACATCGAGCAGAAGCGGCTTGCCCCATGGACTCACAACAAGACCATCCAGAAGGCCATCGAGAGTTACAGGATCACACCCGGTCAGAAGGATTATCTGCGGACATTGAAGATAAAATAGAAGCGACCTTTGCGGCACTTTCTGAAGACCTTGTGTTTTATGTCAAGACAATAGACAATGAATATCGATATTCTTCGGATGGCTCGCGGACAAGACAAGCATCTGGTTCATTTTCAATGCCAGCGCCTATCTGCCACTTCTCGGCGTCGTGGCCGGATTTCTGCCCGACACGAAGAAAAAGCAATAAAAACAAAAGACGATGACCTACCTGATGATTCTACGCTTAAAAAAGTCTTTGAGACTGAAGCCGAATTAAAGTGTCAGAAGTTCAGCATCTTGCACCTATAGGTGTACGCTGTGATGTACTGTTTTTTTAGTTCTTCAGACAAGAAAGACTTTTTGACAAGTTCGACTGCCATTGGATTCACCTTCTGAAACATCATAATTTCCTGATGAACAACTTTTTCCGGAAGTCCGATCCTCCTTCCAAATTCCACGAAGTCATCATGACCGATATTGTGAGTATCAGCTTTGTTCATCCCTTCTTTGAACAAACCTTTGTCAAGGGCAAATATCCGAGGTTCATAAAGTTGAAGAGAGGTATTTACAAGATCATAAGCTGGTGAAAGATGGTACTCACCATTTCTCTCTATGAGCGAAAAGTTCTTCAAGTGCGCATCATCATTGAGAGACACGAAGTTGAACAATATAATTCTATAAAATCGCCTGATGTCAATCAAAGCAGCCTTCACATACCTGTGAATAACCTCAGCACATTCTTCGTAACTTACTTTGTCATATTTATAGTTAGCGCCACCATTGTCTTTACTCCAGCCGAGCAATGCTGCAAAATCTTCCTGCTTGTATTTACCTCCAGGATAAACATCAAAACGTCTTGTAATATATGCTGGCTTATCATCCTCAAAGAAGCAAAGTGCATTACCTGCTGTCTCAATTCCATAAACCTGTGATGCTATCTGCATTGTAACATGCTCATTAGCTGCACAGTAATCCTTATTGGCAATCTGATAACCAGTTGGACGTGGTTTGAGTATATATGTCCCTTGCTCGCCTTCTCGTGTATATCTCAGTTGTTTGTTCTCGCCTATTATGACCGAAAACTTTGGCTGGGCGCCTGAAAGCGATATTCTACCGATATTTCTTATCGAATCCGCAGAGCCTCCATCTTCAGGGCTTGCGCCAGGAAAAATGTGAGAGACTTTGTTTCCGTCAAAAAGCGATTTGACCGCAGCCGGACAATAAGTACTGAACCCTTCCTTCAATGTGGACGGACATATATTCAAATTAATCATAGTTGAATCGGCTTGACTGTTATAGCACCTATAGTATCCACCTGACAGGTTGCCAGAAGAATTCCAAAATCGTCTTCCGGGTCAATCCGCAACAACACGGACTGAACATGACGGTTCTCTCCTTCAGAAAGCATGTTGGCAAAAACCGAAAAAAGATAGGGTGATTTATGCGGTTTCCTCTGAAGAGGAAGAGTAAGACTGACCGGATCCGCATCAGCTCTTCGCAGATATACACTATCATAAGAAAATGTGAAGGACTTGTCATCCTCTTCAGTAAGCAAGCCGCACTTTATTCCGTGCAAATAGATTTCACACTGTCTCATAACTGTACAATCAATTTAAGTCCTAGAACATTGCAAATAGCAAGATATGTAGAAATCTTAGGATCCCCCTGTCCACGCTCTGCAGCAACCACAGTATTGATACTGATTCCTGCTAAATCGGCGAGTTCCTTTTGAGTAATCTTAAGGGCCTTCCTGCGTTCTTTTATCTGTATTCCTAAAGTCTTCATATTCACAGCGGATTGGTAATTTCAAACAAAAGTAAAATTTTTATCTGAAAAATTCAAGAAATTCACAATGCGCTGTGAAATATATCTACAAGTTCCAAATACTTTTGATTAAAGCAGCCCTTTTCAATATGTCAATCAAGTGCAACAAGTTTCCAATCATCTACAGTTGGATATTTCTTATCCGTCACCTCTGACCTGTTCTTCACCTGAATATCTATAGTCTTTCCGTCCGGATTTTCTATTGTAAAATCGTGGCTTATGAGCCCGATACTTGATGATGACGCAAGTTCTGTCCATGACGAGGCATCAGAGAATCTGTAATAAAGAGTCGTCTCGCATCCATTTGCAGAGTCCTTGCGATATGAAAATCTCAGCCTCTTCATTCCGTGCAGATTTATGCCCTTTATTGCCATCATGGAATTGATATTTGGAAATCTCACATAAGCACCTGACGTTGTTTGAGAAGTGTATGTGGCAGTCTGAATTGAAGCATTATTACCCACGCCATAACTATAATTGTTCTTGTCATCAGGATAAAAGGTTGTCAAACCTGATTTATCATATTTTGGGATATTATTAGTTCCAATCGCATTGGTTCCAAAATTCTCCGCAAACAGTACTTTCTCCGGTTTGCTGTAAGAAATCGTTGCAGTATTATACGAGCCTGCCGTAAAACGTATTTCCTTTGACATAGTTTTCTCAAGAATGCACGTTCCGGCAGAACCGGTAATTTCAAGTTTCATTTTACCTCCGGCAGGAATAGTAAAAGGTGCCACAATCATATATAAGTCAACACTTTCTCCATCAGCTACAGTTTGAGTGATGGCTGACCACTCCGGAGTTGTCTCGTCGCCCTTGTTTTCCACCACGTTCAAGGCGCAAGTATAAGCTTTTGCCGAGCCCATCTTTGTAGCATCCAAACGAGGCATATCAGAATTGCCGAGCCCCCAGTCCATCGTAAACGATCCTGTTATATACGAACCACCAGACAAGGCATCAAGAGTCAGGGAAGTAATCGCAACAGAAGAACCGGTATTGTTCACCACCGTAAACTTCAACACAGTACAGACATGATACAGTTTCAGCTCCGGTGCAGTTCCCGACGGGACAGCCAATGCCTTGCCGGCCACAATGTCGGACTCGGAAAGATGCGCAGTTGAGCCGTATCCCATCTGTCTCGGTGTACGGTTGACAGTATATCCTTTTGTCCCGGAGGGATTGGCGCCATATTGCATCCAAGGGCTACAAGCATACCAATCATACGAGTCTTTGCCGCTTATGAGCTTTTTAGTCGATTCTGAAGCATCTTTGACAAAACCACCCCTAGCCGGATCCGAGACCACAAAACGGCAGTTGTCAGACCAAGTATTCTCACCGGCACCCCTATTGAATACAGACATAAGATCAGATTCACTCCACGAAACTGTCCAATCATCATTCAGAATTGTTTTAGTTGTAGCCCCTGACTGCACAACATCTGCTGAAAAGCCTTCTGTAACCTCCGCAAACAATTCGAATTCCTCGCCAGAATCTGACGAAGATGGTTTGTCTGCCGGAATATTAGGGTCCAAAGACTGCGTGCAGGAACAAATACAAATAATAGCAGCAAAGCCTGCAAAAATTCCAACAATCTTATTTCTCATAACGTCATTGTATTAATAATTCCACCAGTCTTCATTTCCACTTTCCCATTTATAAGGGCTGTTTGTCTTGACTTCGCTATTTGCGAATCCTTTTTCAGGGACAAAACAAATTGTCTCAGTAAGCTCAGGAGCGACATAGCTCCGCTTTTGATTTTTTTTGTTCATAGTTTCAGTGTTTTTATATAGTTACATTATTTTGAATTTCACCTCTTTCAAATGCTCACTGTCATTTCCGACCATCAAACTATACGTTCCACGCTCGACTCCCCAGGTCATGTCCTTCCGGCAGAACGCAAGATCCTTGACAGGTATTTCGTATTCGACAACACATTTTTTCCCTGCGTCAAGAGTCACCCGGACAAAACCCTTAAGTTCTTTGATCGGACGTGTTACGGAAGCCGATTTCTTGCTAACATAGAATTGAAGGACTTCAGTGCCTTGCATTTTACCGACATTACCAAGTTCTACACTAACTTTAAGAATACCGTCCAAATTCACTTCAGTTGATTCAAGTTGAGGGGAACCGATTTCAAACTTCGTATAAGTCAATCCGAAGCCGAAAGGAAATTGCGGAGTCGGAGGCACATCAAGATAGGAAGATGTATGTCCCATTACCGACTGTGGCTTTTCGCGAGGTACTCGAGACAGGTCGCCTTCGGTTCCTTTTGCAATATGACTGGTGTGCTTGTGATTATAATACATCGGTATCTGACCTTCATTGCGAGGGAATGTCACTGGCAATTTGGCACTTGGACATGCGCGTCCCCAAAGCAAGTTGACAATGGCCGGCCCTCCCATAGTCCCGGGATGCCACATATAGAGAAGTGAAGAGGACAGACTTGTCGCCTCATCCATGACAAGCGGACGCCCGGCCATGACTACAGTCACCAACGGTGTTCCACTCTCCGCTATCTCTCTAAGAAGTTCAGTCTGATGCCCTTGGAGATGCAACGACGACAATGAATGGGCCTCTCCTGACATCATCTGTTCCTCACCGACAAATGCAATCACTACGTCCGCATTTTTCGCAGTTTTGCGAAGACGCTTGAAATCCGTAATATTCTCATCGCGAGGATAGTCAAGTACAGGAATGTAATCGAGACGGATATTCTCAGGAAGCATTTCGCGCATTGCGGCAAGAGGTGTTACTGTGCACGACTTGTCTCCATCCAAGGACCATGTTCCCAGCTGGTCATATGGAGCATCTGCCATCGGCCCAGTCACGACAATATGTCTCACATCATTTCCCAAAGGCAACAGTCCATCATTTTTCAAAAGCACAGTTGACTCTTCAGCAAGAGCACAAGCCACATCTTTCACATCTGAGGAATAAATGACTGTTTTCTCCACCTTACGGCTATATGGCTCATCAAAGAGTCCCAGACGCAACTTCAACTTCAAGACACGACGAACCGCGTCATCCAAAACGGACACTTGAAGTTCTCCATCGTCAATAAGATTCTTTATATTCCGCAGATAAGAATAAGACATCATATCCATATCACAACCAGCAACAATGCATGTCTTTGCCGCTTCTCGCTTACTGGCCGCTGCCCCATGGGGGACAAGTCCTCCAACAGAGCCCCAATCAGAGACGACCATACCGTCAAATCCCCATTCAGCACGAAGCACATCATTCAGCAGCCAGCTATTTCCTGTAGCAGGCTCGCCGTCATTATCATTGAACGAAGACATGAAAGACGCGATTCCTGCTTCAACACATGCTTTAAAAGGAGGAAAATACGTATCATATAAGGCCCGACGCGGAATGTATGTCGTGTTATAATCACGGCCCCCTTCTGCTGCACCATATCCAATGAAATGTTTTGCACAAGCGGCCATTGATTTCGAGTCTGAAAGAGACTTTCCCTGATAGCCGTCCACAACAGCCACTGCCATCTTTGAAGAAAGGTAAGGATCTTCTCCAAAACTTTCCGCAATGCGTCCCCAACGCGGATCTCTGGCGATATCCATCATTGGAGCAAATGCCCAACGGATACCACATTCGGTTGCCTCCAGAGCAGTATTCCTTGCCGCTTTCGAAACGAGATCCGGATCAAACGATGCAGCTTGTCCCAAAGGAATAGGCAGCACTGTCTTGAATCCGTGAACAATATCACGCGCAAATATTATAGGAATTCCGGACGGGCTTTCTTCGATTGCAATTTTCTGCAATGAATCCACTATTGTTCTATCAGTAATATTCATAATAGAGGAAACCTCTCCACGCCTTATGGATTCTGACAGTTTTGTCAAATCCGTCCTCCCGTCCAGTTGATTGAGCTGTCCTATTTTTTCTTCAATGCTCATATGCGACAGAATCTGCTCAATCTTTGAATCATCATCATTTTTCCGAGTAGGACTTAAGCAGGATGAAGATATAACATCTGACGCACCGGCATCAAAACCACTAAAAATAAAAAAAGAAGCAATAAGTAATTCAACCACTCTCATAATCATTTAATTTTAACAAAAAGTACAGCATCTGCACGCAACAGCCCGTCAGAGTCCTTGCCCGTAATAGAAACCTCAACCTCTTCTCCTGAACTGAACTCATATTTGCCGATTTCAGCCCACGTCGTCGAAGTTTGTCCTGAGATGTTCATTTCCGAACGCTTCAACTTAACGTGGTGAACCGCTCCCGAGAATTCAATGTCAACAGACAATACTGAGGAATACTTCCTGCCGACCGGCTGGTAGGTATAGATTGAATACAATCCATCTGACGGAATGACTGCCGTGTAACGCACACTTCCCGCATCTTCTCCTTTATCAGACTCATAATAAGACAGCCCATATCCTCCTGCATTTTCGCGGTGTATCCAAGCAGCAGACGCAATAACTCCGGAATCCGAATCATCTATAAGCAAATCCGGCTGCGAACCGTCCATATACGGATTTTCATCAATCAAGACATTTATGGCCCGGCTGTCCACATCCTGAACATCACAGTTCTCTTTGTGGATAGCCTCCGCACAAGAGAGAGCGGCTACTTGGCCTAGCACCATAAAGACAGGTTCCATTCTAATTGATCCATAGGCGATATGGCTGGCAGACAGACAAACCGGCACAAGCAGATTAGTACATTCTGAACGGTGCGGAGTCAATGAACGGTAAGATATCGGATATGGCAATCCTCCACCAACTTCGACATTTCCTTCATTCTTGACCATTGCTGAACCATTTTTATGAATGACAATTCTCTGACAATTGTGTGAGTCCATCTGATATGCAGCCATAGCCACACCATCAAACGGCACGGCACGTCCCTCACAATCAGCCTGAGTCGCCACATATTCTCCAATCATTCTACGGCTTTCGCGAATATAAAGTTGTGGAGTCCAATGCCCTGTTCTCACATACTCATCTTTAGGATATCCCCAAAGCTGCATCTTTGCTCTCAACAGCGCAGGAACTCGTGAATCATGACCGAAAAAATACAGCAAACCTTTTGTATAAGAGGTGTGTGCTTCAATTATCGAATCTCTCAGTTCATAACTTGCTTCAGGATAAAGATGATTCATCCCTATCATGTCTGTTGAAAAACCACCTCTGTTGTTGATATCCGTTTTGCCTCCCGGCATACGGCTCCAGATGAACCAGTCGTTAAGCGACAATTTATCCGGACACGCGGCCATCAGACGCAGAAGAAGTTCGTAACGGGTAGAGTCATAGTCTGCGGGACGGCCGATCGGAATCATATTGTCCCGTCTGTCTGTAAGACATATACGATAGTTATATGCCTGCACCTTACTGTCACCAGTTCCATTCTGCTTCAAGGTCTCATCAGATATACCCCAAAGCAGACCGCTTTCGGGTTTTCCCGGTTCCCTATATGGGTCTATACCATCAGGAAACTGATGTCGGGTCATAAGCTCCACTCCATTGAGAGTCTCTCCGTAAGATTCATTAGCTTCGCGCCCGACCGTATAACTGACACCTGAACGCGCCATCAAGTCCCCTTCGTAGGAGCAATCTATGAAATATCGCGCAAACACTTCCCGTGTCTTGTGAGGCGATGATGACTGCTCGACAATAATTGATGATATTCTTTCATTTAGCATTGACGAAGATAAAATACGATGTCCTGTCAATACAGATATATTTTTCTCTGAAAGATAGTCCCGCATTATGCTGTCTGCTACTGAAGGTTCGAAAATCCACTGTTCCAGAGCCCCGTAGTGCTTACCAATCTTACGATAGAACTGCTTCGCCAAGCCTTTTACAACTTGTTTATTGCCAATATCAGTATATCCGAGTCCTCCTGTAGTCATTCCGCCGATATGTTCAGTCGGCTCCACCAGCACCACTTTCAATCCGCTTTTGGCTGCAGTATATGCGGCAATGACTCCTGAGGACGTACCACCATAGACACAGACGTCATACTCCTTTTCTCGACAAGAGCATAGAAGAATAACGCTCAAAAATATCAGAACTGCTTTTCTCATTTCTATTCTCCTTTAAGACTGATGTTATCGAATCTGAGATGAGCGGCACCGGCATTTTCTGTAAATTTCAGACTAATGCTTTCCGTTCCTTCCGGCACCGTAAAATCAACGCGCTGTTCATCAGTGACAGAAGATTTGCATATCTCAGCCCATTTTTCTCCGTCAGACGACCATTCGACTTTTACAGCCCCTCCGCACTGGAGATAAGAGAGTGTGAGAGAAGTACAACCATGAAGTTTGATTCCGGATACGGCAATCCAGCCTTTCTTGGCTTTTCTTGCCCAGACATATGTGCCTGAAATAAGTTTCATCGCAGAATAATTATACTTCGTCAGACAAACTTCAGCACCATCTGAACTATAGTTGACAGATGTTTTGTCGCTATCGAACACTGTAAGTCCCGCTTTTACGCCTTCCGTAACCTCAGGGTCGGCTCCGCTGTAACGAGCGATGTTCCCAGGAACAAATTCGCTTGCAGACGTTCCTGTAATTCCCCCGACAGAAGTATCAAATTCACTTGTATTGGAAATCCTCATCTGAGTATCAAACACCTCCGTATAGAGCACTTTCGGCTGTCCTTTTCGCACAGACAACTGATATTCGGCGGTTCCGAAATTACCTTTGGAATCGGTTCCTTCAAAAGTAAATTTCACGACTGAACCACCATCAGATTTAGGCAGAAGATATGAAAAATGGTAGATATCAGCCTTTGGCTCATGGAAATTCCCAGTTTTGGTAAGTTCCGCAAGCTCAATTCCGTTTTTAAGTGTTCTGATTTTCGCTAAAGGATAACCTGTTGCAACAATGACGTCAAATTCTATTTTATCTCCAATAACAGCTTCACTCTCAAGCAAATCCGGCAATGTAACAGTAACTGTTTCGGAAATGGAACGAACGTACACAGGATAATCCACGGATGATTTAATGCCATCAGTTCCTTCGGCAACAAAAACAAAATCTATAGTCTGTCCAACTTGTTCAGACATAAAAGAATAATTGAAATTGTAGTCCGTCATGTCCGGACCATCTTCATACTCAACCAAAGAACCCTCCACAAGAGAGCCATCAACATAAGTTCCTACACTTTTCAGTCCTTCAGGATATGATACAGCAAAATGATAACGCACATTATCATCAGGATATGCTACGATCGGAGCTTTTCCGACAAGTTCAAATGCAGGTTTTTCAGTTGGCTTCTGCTGAGAAGATGTCTCTTTCCCGCAAGAAAAGAGGGAACAGACTAGTGACAGGCCTAATATATATTTAAAAAAATTGTTTTTCATACCAGCATTGTTATCTTATTTTACGCAGAATGGGATGACAGCCAAGGCAACCTTATGGTTGGAATCAGTAACAAAAACACATAGTCGATAATTACCCGCAGAAGAAGGAGCATTGAAAGTCACAGATGCCAAACTATTGTCTTGAAAAAGTCCGGGAAGACCATCAGGAAGACTGCCGTCTGTAGATGACGTTCCCTCTTGATATATCAGCCAATTGTATTTAAGCTCTGCCCCGCAAGGAGATGAAGCCTCGACAGATGCCTGGTTTTCAGAGCCTATCGCAACAACAGGACTCTCATCAGCCTTTTTCCCGTTAAGCAACATGCAACTTCTGTCAGCAATTACAGGTGCCCGCATTTCCGGATAGTTTCCAGTCCAATAATACTGCAGTTCATCGACAGCAGGAAACGAGTTGCCATTCTTGTCAAACAAACCATACCAGGTGAGCACATCTCCGTGGTTCTGATATCCCCACACAAAAGCAAAAGAACCGACACAGCCCTTGTCTATGTTTGCGAGCACCGCCTTTTCGTAGATTTCTTTATAGCTTGCAGCCTTTTCGGTACTGGTTTCCTCTATAAGAGTACCGAAGGATGTCTTCGGGACATTCATCCAAGTTCCCTTTTGCCCGAACTCAGTAATCATCCAAGGCTTTGTCCACCCTGCCGAAGCAAGATTAGACTCTATGTTCAACGGATTAGGATAGTATGAGTTCACGCACAGAAAATCAAGTTCGGGAGCCATCGAGACGATGAGCGAAACATTATTCACATTGGCTCCTGCAAGAGCCGTAGTAACAGGATGCTTCGGATCTTCTTCATGAATCATAGCGGCGATGTCGTTAATCGCAGTCCAGAGTTTCGTGTTTTTATACATTGACTCCGCTTCGTTTCCTATACTCCAGCACATCACGGCAGGATGATTTCTGAAACGTCGCACCAAAGTACGACAGCGCTCAAGCTGCGCAGTGACTTTTTCCTCGTTGTCGTAGTCGAATCCATCTCGTTCGCGCCCTATTGAGAGGCCCATATTCACATATAATCCATTCCTATATGCCTCTCCAAGAATTGACGGAGTGGTTTCCTCAGAAGTACTGTAGGTCCTGAAAGCATTCCCTCCATATTCGCGCACACGTTTATAATATCTGTTGGCAGCAGCACCCTTTACGAAAAACTCCTGCGAGTTTTTATACATTTTCCAAACGCCGTCATTTTGTTTAAATTCAAAAACAGTGGCATCATTCACTTCAGAACCAGGAGGAATAATGGTGGTACGCGCCTTTCCGCAGGAAACGATGCACAAGAGAACCGCCAGCGGAATCATAAAAGTCTTGAAAATCGTATTCATTGTATCTTTATTCTTATTTTCCATATTCTAAAATCTGTCCGTTCTCCAGAAGAGATTCACGCAGTTTTTCATAAGGAATTTCCTGCGGAATGCAGCGCTCGCGGAGCGAAAGCACTGCTGCAATTGCAGCCGATTGGCCTAAAACCATATAGACAGGTTCCATCCTCAGTGAAGAATAAGCCACATGAGATGCTGACATACAGACAGGTACAAGAAGATTGGAGCATTCGTCCTCTTTAGGAAGGATTGCTCCATAAGGCACAGGATAAGGCTTGGTCCCTACAAACATTCCGCCTTCAATTCTGACCCCATCCGTAGTAGCCAGATAATTTACAAAGTGACAATCCAGAGCATACGAGCCTAGTCCTATCGCAGATGCTGCGGCCTCACTACGAGCACCTTGGACATCCTGCTGTGTCATAACATATTTCCCGACAATTCTGCGACATTCCCTCACATAAAGTTGATATGGAAAATTTCCGTTGTCGGTAAATTCATCAGCAGCCCATCCCCATCGGTTCATCTCATTTCTCATTACTTCCGGAACACGAGGGTCATGCCCCAGAAACCAAAGCAAGCTTTCTGCATAACGTCTGTGTTCGAGCGCAATACTGTCCCTCTGAGCCCAATTTCCAAAAGGATAATTCTGACTTGCTCCTATATAGTCAAGATGATTGGTATCTGTTTTCCTGTTCGGCATCGGAGTAAAAGTGATGATGTCTTTGAGTTCTTTTTTCTCCCCGGACAATATACGGCGCAGCAGAAGTTCGTGATCTTCAGCCTTATAATTTACAGGTTTCGAGAATGGAATCATATTTTCAGGGTCGTCTGTCAGGCACACACGATAACAATAAGCCTGTGTACGCGTGTCAGCAGAGCCGAATGAGCCGTATCCCTGTTCGGGCAAAACTCCCGAGACAAGAGAGCCGTCAGCCTTGAATGGAGAAACTGATAGCAATTGGTGAGAACGTATCCCGGCAAGACTCTCCCCATATTTATCCGTTCCCTCACGTCCAATAACACAATTTACACCGGCAAATGCAGCAAGATCACCCTCGTATGAGGCATCAATAAAAACTGTTGCCTTTACAGACAAAAGGTCGGAGAACTTGAGCGAAGATATGCGCGCACCTCGTTTTATCACGGATGAAGGGCTGTCAATACGCTGTTTATAGATGACACGCACCCCAGCGTCAGTCAGCATACGCCTCATAATCTCTTCACCTACACTGGATTCATATACCCACTGCATTTTCCTTTCGTCATTCTTTCCTGAGAAAGTTCGTTTTTTCGTAGATTCCATAAACTCATCACGCGTCTGATTGCGCCACGCGGATTCGTTCATATAATGAAAATATATTTCGCGATAGAATTCTTCGGCTAGCCCGCCTACGGCCAGATGCTTATTTATATCTGTTGCCGTTAATCCGGATGTTGCCATTCCGCCTACGTGCGCGTTTTCAGAAATAAGAATGACTTTACAACCCATTCTTGACGACTGAATTGCCGCCATTACCCCGCCGGCAGTTCCGCCATATACGCAGACATCACATTTTTCAGTCTTCGCAAGGCACGACAATGACACCAAGACCGATGAAAGTATAAATAACAATTTTCGCATATTCAATATAAGGTTTTCAATTGATTAATATCCTGGATTCTGCGGGAAATTTTCCGCGCCCATATTTATGATTTCAGATTCAGGTATCGGCCAACGGACGAACTGAGGATTAGCCGGAAGATTCGTCCTGCCTTTTAGTGAAGCGGCATAAATTGGATTGCCAGCATATAACGAAACCTGCTCAATCAGAATTCCCAACCTCTTAAGGAAGAACCACCTGTCATTTTCGAAAGCCAACTCTCTTGCTTCCTCGTCTATGATGTCCTGCATAGACAGAGTCCCTTTAAATTCGTCATTTCCAGCACGCTGCCACGTCTTATTGAAATAGTATTTCGCTTTGGTCTGATCATTGAGACGTAATGCAGCCTCGGCTCCAACTATATAGCTGTCTGCCAAACGATAGAGAATTACGTCTTTGAAACCACGTTTCTCTGCAGGAGCTTTAGTCCAGACATCGCCCCATTTTGTACATCCAGGCATCGTATAACGCGGGTCACCACTGCCTCCAGTGTGTGCAGGCAGATATTCTCCAGGTTTAACTTTGATACTATTGTATGTAACCTCAACATTGCGGGTATTGCGATAACGATGTATATACCAATCTGTATAACGCTTGTCCTTCAAAGGATTGTAGAGCGAGAGCAGATATGGATTCGGAAGAATTCGTCCGAAGGTATATCCCCAGTTCTCGGCAGAGCAGGAGACATCATCGCCACCACCCAAAGCAGTCCTGTATTGGGCAATGAAGAGAGCACAAAACTGATTGCCCTTGGGATTTGCTGCTGAAAAATTACCTCCCGGCTGGTCGCTCCACTGCTGAGTCATAAGCGACTCCGAATGATTCAGATCCGCCGCATTGAAAACTGCTGAAGGCTCACTTAAAAGACTGAATTGTCCAGATTCTTCAATAGCGTCAATCTGGTCAAGCGCCGTCTTATAATCTTTTTTGCAAAGCGCGACCTTAGCAAGAATATGCCTTGCCACCGCTTGATTAAAACGTCCAGGCTCGTATGACTTCCACGGAAGGTTATCTGCCGCATATTCCAAATCGCTATACAGCAGGTCATAAACCTCAGCGGCTGTTGCAGCGTGATACTCTCGAGCCTTATTGACATTTTCCGCCGTAACCGGTTCAGTATTCAGCCAAATTCTGTCATAAATTCTGAAAAGACGAAAATAAGACTGTGCCCGGAAACAACGGGCTTCCGCTATTGCACATTTCAAATCATCACTTTCTTCCATCTGTTCTCCATACCAGATGATTTCGTTACAACGTCCTATAATCTGATAAAGAGTCTTCCATAAAATGCCTACTTGAGCAGCAGAAGGTTTAAGATATGCCGGATCATAAATCCCATAGAAATTACCTGTACCACCGCAAGTTGCCACGATGTCTGTACCTCTTTCAAGAGCCCACCAAGTCGGACTTTCATTTCCGTTATTATCATTGAACAGATTGCGTTGGAGCGCATAAAGAGCATTGACAGACAGTTTCAATCCTTCTGTCGAAGAATAAATGTAATCGACTGAATATTGGGTCTTGTTCTCCTCTTTAAGAAATTTCGTACAAGAACAGAATATTCCGCCATATATCATAATGCAGCATATCACTTTTTGAATAGTGAACACCAATTTGAAAATTCCTTTCATATCTGATTTCATTTAGAATGTGACATTAAGCCCTAAAAGAAAGACTCTTGGTTCCGGATATGCGCCTGTATCACCTTCTGGACCATACCCGAGCACATCAGTTCGCGTCCAAAGATTTGTAAAAGTCATATAGAGACGAAGATTCTGCATATATGCTTTTTCTATGATGCTCTTCGGAAAGTTATAGCCTATCTGCAAATTACGGAGCCTTATGTAGCTTGCGTCCTGATACCCGAGAGCTGAGATATATGCCGGAGGTTGTGTCATATTAGGAGCCGGCGCCTCGTTTGACGGATTGTTCACCGTCCAGTAATTGCGCCTGAGACCGTTACGTTTGCCGGTCATGTCGCCTCCAGTCTCGAATGAAGTGAGGTATTTGTTATAAAGTGTACCGCCGACAGAAGCATATATCTCGGCAGACAAATCTATTCCCTTCCATGATAAGGAAGTTGACAATGAACCTATCCAATCAGGATCGCGATTCATTACCACACGGTCATCCGCGTCAATTTTCCCGTCATTATTGGCATCTCGAATCCTTATATCCCCAGGATTCGCCTCCGGCATACAAGAAGACGAAATGTCATCACCAATTTGCCAGATTCCATCAAATGCATAATCGTAATACACGTTCATAGGCTGCCCTATAAACCATTTGTTATTCACATCATTGGCCGGCTTGCCGAAATTATCGAGACTTCCGTCAATACGTTTGATTTTATTCTTGTTCTTTGCATAAGTCAAATTGACTCCCCACTCGAATCCGTTCAGGCTCACAGGAACTGTGTTGAGCGTAATTTCCACTCCCCTGTTCTGCACAGCACCCATATTCACGAGCTGATTCACATAACCGAGAGATTGGCTAAGAGATCTGTAAACAAGAAGATCTGTAGTCTGAGTGTCATACAGTTCTACTGTTCCTCCCAATCGTCCTCCCCAGAAACCGAAATCCAAACCGACATTGGTAGAAGAAGATGTCTCCCATTTGAGTTTCGGATTCTGCAGCGTACTGCCGGGAAGATAACCCGCCACAGTCCCGTTAAACTCTGTAAGATATTTGTCTGCCAGTCCAAGAGTCGTATAAGGAGACACCCCCTGGTTTCCGACTTGTCCCCAACTCAACCGGAATTTCAAGTTGGAAATCCAGCTTACATCTTTTAGCCACCTTTCCTGGCTGATTCTCCAAGCGAATGAAGCAGATGGAAATACTCCGAACTTATGATCTGCACCGAAAACAGAAGAGCCGTCTGAACGCAAGGCAGCCGTGAACAGATAACGGTCATTCCAGTTATAGCGGATTCTCCCCAAGAAAGAAACCATCCTGCGCTCAGACAGGCTGTATGATGGAATGCCATAGTTCTGAGCAGATCCTATTGCATTATAATACAGGTCATCATTTGCAAAATCCGATCCGTTTATGCCCATACTCTTCCAGGTGATTATGTTCACACTCTGCATAAGGGTAGCATCAAGACGATGACCACCGCCAAACTTACCGCTGTAATTGAGGATATTCTCGACAAGATAATCATAATTCGAACTTCTGGTCACCGAAGCCCGTCCTTTCTGACCTGCCGACACTGAAGAAGTATGCTTTAGACCAAGATATGAATCCGACTCCACGTTCCGCGAGTTCATACTCGCATTGATTTTCCACGACAACCCTTTTACGATCTTCCACTCCGCAAACAAGTTATAGAGTTGGCGAGCAGTCAATACACGGTATTTTGAATTGTTTATATTCCATAAAGGATTATAATGAGACTCGCCGGCTTCAGTCACATCCTTACGTAAAGTCGTTCCGTCATCCTCATAGACTTTTGCAAGAGGCGGCATTGTAATAAAAGTATTGAATGTACCGTCCGATGTTTGTTTCCATGCGTGCGAATAACTGATATTCGCTCCGACACTTAACGTCTTGGTTAATTTATGGTCTATATTGAGACGGACAGAAACCTTCTGAAAGCCTGAATTAATGACCATACCATCCTGAAAGTATCCTCCTATTCCCAAGGCTAATTTTGTCTTCTCGTTGCCAGATTGGACAAGAACATCATGTTTATGTTGGACAGCCTTGTGTATCATCAGTTTCTCCCAGTCAACATATTCCCCTGAATTCTTGACATCTCCCATCAGTCCAGGGAAACAACTTGCCTCATCGTAAGAGCCATATGCCTGTATATAAGCTTCTTTTCTATAAGCTGCCCACTCTTCTCCATTATAAAATTCACAGTTGCGGCTTATATCCTGAACTGAAGCATATCCATTGTAGCTGACCTTCAAGCGGTCTGATGTTCCACGCTTGGTAGTAACCAAAATGACTCCGTTCGCTGCCCTTGCGCCATAGATTGATTGGGAAGACGCATCCTTGAGAATTTCCATACTCTCTATATCAGACGAGTTGATGTCGTCAATTCCACTCATCGGAACACCATCAACAATGTAGAGAGGCGAATTGTCCCCCGAGAGAGAGCGTCTGCCTCGTATCAAGACAGAAGACGAGCCACCAGGCTCCGCACTGTTCATCTTGACCTGCACTCCGGCTGCGGCACCACGAAGCATCTCACCAACACTTACCGTAGGAGTGCGGTTCAAAACATCAGCTTTGACAGATGCTATTGCACCGGTCACATCACTTCTTTTCTGCGAACCGTAACCGACAACCACCAATTCATCCAACTTTTGGAAGTCTTCTTTCAAGACAAATGTCTGAGCTTTAGGTGAAGACTGTGCTGTGAACTTCAACTCGGAATAGCCGAGACAGGAAATGCTGACAGCCTCACCATCCTCGACCTCAAGTTCAAAGTTGCCGTCAGCGTCGGCAACCGCGGCTTTTGAATGGTCTTTCAATGAAACCGCTACCGCTCCGATTACCGGATCCCCTTTTTCATCAACAACACGACCGACCACCACGCGGTTTTCTTCAATTACGCTCTTGGCCTGAAGTTTCTTTTCCGGCGCCGGTGAAAGCACTATGTTCTTACCCATCAGCGACCATTGCACGCAACAGTCCGCGAAGACAGCATCCAGTGCCTGCTTAAGGGTTACGTTTCTAAGACTGACCGTCACTGTAGTAGAAGGTTCAAGCACATCATCACTGTAAAAAAACGTGCAACCACTCTGTTTCTCAATCTGCCCCAACACAACACCTATCGGCGTTCTGTCCGCATTGATTGTGACTCCCGCGTTTTGAGCAAACCCTGCCAACGGGAAGATTAGAAAGAAAATGCCAAACAGCATTTTTCGCAATTGTATCATACCAATATCTGTTAGTGTAATAATTACGTTGTTTGTTATTTAGAATTATTGACAATACACCTCAATACGCTCCCGACCATTCACAGCGTCACCTTCAGAACTCTTCCGCACAAATCTCATTCTGGCAGAACGGCTAAAATGCTCGAGTACGACATCAAGCCGCTGGTCTATAAACTGACCGGTAAAACGATGTCCGTAAACTTTTTCGCTCTTTATATCGAATAACACGTTATAACGGTTTTCAACCATGCGGAGAGCTTCAGCAGCAGTTGTATGATTAAGATATATTTTCCCATATCGCCATGATGAGGCCACATTCGGATCCACTGCCGTCAATGTCACAGTCTTAGCCTCTGAATTCATCACAGCACATTGTCCAGGATATATCTTCACTATCTGCGACATTTCAGAGGCATCTTCATAATGCATGTTTATCGCACCATTCACCAGAGTAGTCCGAGAAGACCTGCCAGGAACATCATAAGCATCCACATTGAATTCTGTTCCAACTACTTCGATAGTCATATCGGAAGTTTTAACGTGAAATTTTCTGCTTTTATCCTTGGTCACCTTAAAATAAGCCTCTCCTGTCAGTTCCACATCTCTGGTGTCGGAGAATCTTGACGGATAACGTAATGTTGAACCGGAATTCAGCCAGACCTTGGAACTGTCCGGCAAGGTCAAGCCCGCTATCATTCCTGAAGTAGCTCTAACTTCAATGTAAGAAGGGATTTCTTCTCTATCTCTAAAAAGAGCAACTGCACTCCACGCAGAAAACAGAGCAAACGGAATGCTGAGTACAGCTGCCACCTTATATGTTATCGAGAGGAATTTGCGCCTACTTTCCAATGCAATACGCTTATGAACCTTAGACAATGCCTTCTCCGAATCCATTTTCTTCGAGTTGCCGACAACGTCAATCAAAAAATCCAAAACATCATTTTCTCTATCCATATAACAGTTTTTTATCAATGATAAAACAGCTCCGTATTGTCGTCAATATACTTCAATACTTACATAAGACTATTCAAAAACAAATTGTTCTAAAAAAATTTTTCTCTATATGATATTTGATTCCTACTACTTATTTTTGTCGGCAAATACACTAAAAATGTCAATGGGACACTACATTGACAACTGCTTATGGATGTGAATCTTACTGTACTTTTTGAAAAAATTAAAAATGGTGATAGGGCGGCATTTGACGCCTTGTTTCTTCGGTCATATCACATCCTCTGCAGTTTTGCCCTCAAGTTTATCGATGATAGTGACGAGGCTGAGAACATTGTGCAGGATGTAATGCTTTATCTATGGGAAAACAGACAGACGACCGATGTACATAGTGTCCGGTCATATCTCTTTACATCAGTACGGAATCGGTGCCTCACCGCATTGAACCACAAAATGATTCAGAAAAGAGTCCACGAAGACATACGGATAAGAATCAACACATCCGCATCTGCCATTCAGGACATTGACTTGATGAATGAACTGGCACAACGACTTGAAGCGGCCCTGGCAGAAATGCCTTTTGAATATCGGGAGCCCTTCGAGATGAATAGGTTCCGGAACAAGAGTTACAAAGAAATCGCAGATATAATGAACATCTCGCCCAAAACTGTAGCATACCGCATATCACGAGTTTTGAGCGAGTTACGAATTCGTCTTCACGACTTTCTATAAGCAGAAAAGAGACATCCAAGTTATTTGTCACACAGGTAACGTAGCCAAGCCTTGAAGTCTTCCAACTCCTTTCTGTTCAAATGTTTATAAATCTGGTCACTGCCTGCTCTGCCATCGTGGCCGGATTTCTGCCCGACACGAAGAAAAAGCAATAAAAACAAAAGACGATGACCTACCTGATGATTTCAGCGATTGCCTCAGTTAATGAAGCATAGTCAATCATACCCGCAGGAAACAATTATCTATCCCATGCGTCGTCTTAACCAGTTACGCACTGGGATGTCGTATAATCTCAAGCAGATAAACGCCACTAAAACACAACTCGCATAGAGAACGAGAACAACTGACCAAGTCTCCATCAATGTGTACTGTTCCGTTTTTATAAGCCAAGAATAGAAAAGATACATAAAAGGATAATGGATGAGATACAGAGGATATGATATGTCACCGAGAAAACCGCAAACCTTGTCAGACACTCCATCAGATGCGCGTCCTGATGCGCCAAGCCATACAAGAATCGGAAAGACAATGACGATGCAGAATGACTCGAAAGCCCCGTTTAAGGTCAATGCCAAAGTATCATTGACCTGAAAAGTTTGGGGCAGGTACGGAACGCAGAACAGGGCAAAAAGAACGGCTGAGCATAGCCAGAATGCGCCCCGGACGTTTATTGCACGGAAATTTCTTGCGACAAGCATACCGGCAGTGAACGGAAACGTCCAAAACCGCGAAACTTGTATGAAGAATGCCCAGAACAATCACCAACCAAACCAATGCTGCTTTAGGCAATCTCCTGATTATCAATGCATATATAATATTGCCAATGTATTCAAAGAAAAGCGACCAGCTTGGCCCGTTCAGAGGAAACATTTCTCCATTGCCACGTACTTCATAGCAGCATCCTGGAGTGGCTGGAATCATGAACATGGCACACAGCATGGCCAACATTACCGCTGAAGTCGCAATATGAGTTCCATCCCATTGAACAGAGCCTTGGAGCATAAATGTAATGGCGCCGATGATGGCACCAATTATGACCATCGGGTGAAGCCTGATGATTCTGCGCTTAAAAAAGTCTTTGAGACTGAAGCCTTTAGTCCATCTGTCATCATATGCATACGAGATGACGAATCCCGACAGGATGAAGAAGAAATCCACTGCAAGATAGCCATGATTGATGCCTGTAATCATACCGCCGCCTGCGAATGAAAAACCTTCATGGACATGATACCAGACGACAAGTAAGGCGGCCACTCCTCTTAGTCCGTCAAGTAACTTATAATGTGGTTTGGATTTATTTGCCATACAGCATTGACACTATCTGCTCAAGATAATCTCTGTCAATTTCATCAGTCTCACCCGAAAGGACTGACTGGACCCGCGGAATCAGCGCCACATATTTATCAACCTTCGACATAATCATTTCATTTCCCGGAATGCGGACCACACTATAGGAATGGTCACCACGAAAGAAATGAGGTCGCTCACTGCCTGGCAGATTTCTACGCCAAAAAGTCCGAAACAATGAGGCAGGATGATGATCAGAGGGATGAAAAACAGACCTTGCCTCGAAGCGGCAAGTATGTTGGCACGAATGGTCTTCCGGCAGGTCTGCATCATCATGTTGGACATCATCATAAAACTGCATACAGGAAACATGATCATCTGGTAACGCAATGCGGGAATACCGATGGCAATCACTTCAGGATCATTGCGGAACAACGCGACAGCATCCTTGCTGAAGATGATAAGGACCACGGCCCAGAACAAAAGGAACACCATGCCGATCTTCGTGCTGAACCAGAAGCCTTTCTTTACCCTATCGTAAAGTTTTGCACCATAACAGAAGCCGCACATCGGTTGATATCCTTGTCCGAGGCCAATGATCACGCTGAATATGAACATAGTGATGCGGTTTACGACACTCATGGCGGCAATGGCCGCATCGCCATAATTGCCGGCAACGCTGTTGAGGGCAATGTTGCTGATACTTGCAAGTCCCTGCCGGGAAAGGGATGGTGTGCCTCCGGCAATGATTTCCTTCACAAATCTGCTTTCGAAGGAGATTTTGCGGGGACTGTAACGAATCACACCTTCCTTTCTACTCATCACAAGCAGGATCATGAATCCGCAAAACTGCCCTATGACTGAGGCCAATGCTGCCCCGCGAACGCCCATGGAAAAGCCGAAGATGAAGAGAGGGTCAAGCAGACAATTGATGATGGAACCGATGACTACTCCATATACGGAATACTTGGCGAACCCCTGGAATCGCATCTGATTGTTTATACAGAAAGTTCCCATAATAAACGGCGTGCCCAGAAGACTGATGCCAAGATACTGACATGTATATGGAAGAATGGTGGGTGTACTGCCCAGCAGGATACTGACAGGTTCAAGAAAGAGCAAGCCTGTCAGCATGATCAGGATTGAGAATGCCAATGTGTAAAAGAGACCCGTACTTGCCATCGTCTCTGCATCCTCTACCTTCTGGGCACCAAGCTGTCTGGAGATGTAGTTTCCGGAGCCGTTGCCGAAGAAGAACGAAAAAGCCTGAATGAAGAACATCACGCTGAACACGATGCCCACTGCCGCTGTTGACTGCGTGTCAATCTGTCCCACGAAAAAAGTGTCGACCAGGTTATATACGCTGGTCAACAACATTGATATGATAGTCGGTATCGCCATTTCGCCTATCACCCGATGGACAGGCGCATGGGTAAGAAACTGATAATTGTCGCTCATATTGGAATAAAGTCAATTCGACCACAAAATGAGTCATGGTTTCTAACGGAACGACGGGCCCTACACCATCTTTACGGCATTGATGTTCCTGCCGGTTTGAGGTCCCTCACGCCTTGCTGAATAAAACCTGTCATCAATATAGGTGTCGATATCCGAGACCTGGATATTATCCGCAGGAACACCGCAGTCAACAAGCGAAATCCTCACACATTCCTTCAGGTCAATGTGATGTCCTCCCTCCATTGAGTTCTCTGCCCTTGCTCCCCTGAAGGCCCAAATACGGTCAACCGGAAATCCGGACTCCTTGAAGACAAGGGCCACCTCCTCCCCTACCTGGAAACTGTCGAACCCTATTCCGGGGCCGATTACCGCACGAATATCCGACGGAGAGCATCCGAACAGGCGAATCATCTCCCCTACCGTCTTCTTTGCAATCATGTTCACCGTGCCCCTCCATCCGCTATGAGCAGCTCCGATGGCCCCTCTGACAGGATCATACAGCAGGACGGGGATACAGTCAGCGGTCCTGACTCCGATGGCGACTCCACGCAGGTTGGTAACCAATGCATCCACACCTTCCAGCTGTTCTCTGGCAATTCCGGGATCATCAATGCAGGCCACTTTGACGGAATGGGTCTGGTGAGGCTGAATGACATGACATGGGAGGACAGCGTCACGGCCTGCAGTAAAGGCCTGGGCACCGTCCCCAATATTATATATCAAAAGGTTGTTCTCCATATAGGGCAATTATGATGCAAAGATAATATAGAAGGACCACACCAACTACAAAAAGCAGGAATAAATTATCGCAGGAAAACGCCGATTATTGTATAACTTTGCACAGAATAATAAAACAGAATAATAAAACAGAATAATAAAATAGACATTAAGGAACAATGATTACACAATATATCGGCCGACCGGACAGCGACGAGGGACGGAGCGAGGTGGAAACAAGGACTTATGATTTTCTGGATTCGATCGGCATCCAATACGAGACGGTTTGTCATGAGGCTGCGTACACTATGGAACAATGCCAGGAAATCGAGAAGACGCTCGGAGTGCCGATCTGCAAGAACCTGTTTCTCTGCAATCGCCAACAGACCCAGTTTTATCTCCTGATGCTTCCGGGCGACAAGCATTTCAAGACCAAATTCCTGTCGTCGGAACTCGGCTGCGCCAGGCTGTCATTCGCGGACGAAAGCAAAATGACCGAACTGCTGGGAATCCACCCCGGCTCGGTTTCGGTAATGGGCCTTATCAATGACAATGAACATAAAGTCATGCTGGTCATTGACAATGACCTGATGAAATCCGACTATCTGGGATGTCACCCATGCATCAATACGGCAACATTGAAAATCAAGATGACGGACCTCCTGGAGAAGATTGTCCCGGCAACTGGTCATCCTTGTAAAATCGTAACGCTCAAGACTGAAGAATGAATGACATGACCCAATCTGTGATTCCGTCTTTTCGATGATGGTCACGGGTGGAAGAAAAAACCATAAAATACAAATATGACATTATGAAGACTCTCGAAAACATTCTCGCGGCAATGACGACCGTGGCAGCCATATCATGCACCAGCCAAAGCGGATGGAGCGATGCGGAAAAGTCTCTGATCATGAACGGCGGAGCCACAATGCGGGTGCTTACTGTCAATGACGCCTCGGATTCATTGACCCTCAGGAAAAGTTGCGGCAGAATCAATGAAAACGAATTGAAAAGCATTGAATATCAAACTCTGGCAGAAAAGATGGTGGCGACGGTGACATCGCCGGAGCAGGATGGCGTAGGAATCGCCGGTCCGCAGGTCGGGATCCCGCGCCGCATCGTGGCCGTACAGCGTTTCGACAAGTCCGGAGCGCCATTCGAAGTCTATCCGAACATCCTGGTCTCGGCCAGCCGCGGAGAAAAGGTACCCGGTTCCGAAGGATGCCTCAGCATTCCCGGAAGAAGCGGAAAAGTAGCCCGCTACCGCGACATTGACATCACCTACACGTCCACCAAAACCCTACGCGACACGACCGAAACCATCCAAGGTTTCACCGCCGTCATCTTCCAGCACGAATGCGACCACCTCGACGGCATCCTCTATACTGATTATTTTTAAACGCCTTTTGTACCGATTAAACGTTTTAAGTTACACCAAATGCTTTTTCAGAGGCCGTTTGTTCCGCAAAAACGTTTTATGCGGAACAAAATGCAAATCACAACCACCTAGCCCAAATCTCCTCAATCCTGAACGCAGCGGAGCGAATAGCGGCTGTTGTCCTTAGTGCTTAGTCCTACGCCTATCTGGATAGCGTAATCCTTTATACCATAACCGCTTGCATTGTTGCCGGAATTGAACAATTCGTCAGTCCAATAGTAACCGCACACCCCGATTTCACGGAAGTTGCCGAACCAGCAGCCGCCTGCAGCCGGCAGAAAAATCTGGGGAACATCCTCAGCATATTTTACCATTCCTGAATACCAGCGTCCGTTGACGCCGTTGTGCGAAGTCCATGCTGACCCAAAGTAAAACAACTTTTCCATTTCCTTCGCCGTTGCAGGACGCCAGCCATCAGGACACGCAGTTTCACGCTCCTTCCAATTATAATAGCTCCCGAGAGGGCTCGACGGGTCACCGCAGTTGTTCAATGCCCATTTGATTCCACCGATGAATTCATATTCCTTCACGGCTTTCTGGACAAATGCGAGCGTACGGGTTTCAGCGCCCGCGTAAGTGAAAATAATCTCCGCTGCCCTATCCTCCGCTGTCGCATTTTCCGGAATTTGCAGCCTGATGCCTCCCTTCTCCTGTTCAAGGACGATTTCAAACCATTCCTGTTCCGTTTCCGCGTTAAACTCCTCTCCATCAATGGGATTCATGATTTCACACGACACAAAATACTCCTGCGCCTGACAATCGACCGCCTCGGAAAGACGTTTAAGGCCAATCACAGGACGCAAATAATCTTGTGTCAATGTGAATGTCAATGGTTCCATATCCCCATAGCCTACAACGATTTCCGCCACACGCGACTCTGTTCTGGAATCATTTTGCGAAACCGAAAGAGCAACTTCGGACTCGCCAGGTGTACCTATATTGACCCAATCCGCATCCGTCGTAACAGAAATGTCCGAACCATTGTCCAGAAGCAACTTATAGCCGAGCTTCACTTCCTGTGCATTGTAATCAACAGTCTCAGAATCGGACATCAACAATATGAGTCCGGATGAGTTTTCTTTCCCGCAAGAAACTGACATTGACAGAATTGTCAATGCGGTCACCAATTTAATAATTTCACTTTTCATCATTGATTGAATTTATAGAAGTCAAGTAATTTCTGTCAACAATCAATGACGAAAATACGTTCCCGTCACATCATTTCCACTATTTTAAATGAAACATAGTGAAAACACCGTATGTTTCCGGCAGGTCGGATGCAGAGGAGCATTGACTTATTTCCGTTGTCCGGACATGACGGAGCTCTGCTCATCCTCCGCGCGCTCATATTCGTCGAGGGCGGCGGACATCAGTTCACGGCCTTCGGCGGCGATTTCCTCTCCTTTGGCATAATCGGGTATTGCGCCGTATGTGTCGAAGGTCATTTTAACTACGATGTCCGGTTTATAGAGTTGGATGGACTGGCGCGCTATGGTGTGATTCATCAGCGAGAAGGTCCTTGTCAATATCGAATAATAATTGTCGCTTGTCGGTATATTTTCGTCATTGACCTCATCCTCGAGTTGTCTCGTCTTCTTGCCGATTTCGACTATCCCCTTATAGGCTTTCTGCGCTTCATCGCCTATCATCCGGACTCTATCCAGGAGCGACACGCCCTTTTTCAATGCCAAATCGCCAATCGCATCCAATGCATCTGACTTCAGTTCAATGTCTTCGGCACGGACATCCTCAAGTTCTTTGAGATAGCTTGCAATCTTCTCTGAATCAATATGATTCACATCAAATGCCACCAGAATGTCGTGCCCATTGCGCACTGCCCGACTAAGCGGCATGGTATTGACGACGCCCCCGTCTATCAGCGTATGATAGCCGTACTTGACGGGACGGAAAAGTGACGGAATGGAAATCGAGGCCCTTATGGCGTCGAACAATTTTCCCTTGCTGAACACGACTTCCTCGCCAGTATAGAGGTCAGTTGCCACGGCACGGTAAGGTATCCGCAGGTCCTCGA